>Ga0172363_10000404_pt1 | contig 31928 bp, 26 predicted proteins | sample LakKivs2_kivu2a2_FD_114541 | JGI IMG/M metagenome (GOLD analysis project Ga0172363, IMG submission 114541) | Sediment microbial communities from Lake Kivu, Rwanda - Sediment s2_kivu2a2 | ecosystem: Environmental > Aquatic > Freshwater > Lake > Sediment | place: Rwanda: Western Province, Lake... | reverse complement strand
TGCGTAGGGGCCAGGCGTGGCGGAGGTGTAGACGACCTGGTTGACACGGGCCTCGAACTCTTTAAAGTCGAGTGGACGGTTGTCTAACGCCGAGGGGAGGCGGAAGCCGTATTCGACCAACACTTCCTTGCGGCTGCGGTCGCCACGGTACATGCCCCGCACCTGGGGAATAGTCATGTGCGATTCGTCCACGACGAACAGGTAGTCGGCCGGGAAGTAGTCCAAGAGCGTCCAGGGAGGCGACCCAGGTGGGCGCTGCTGCAGGTGGCGGGAGTAGTTTTCGATGCCGGGGCAATAGCCAATCTCGCGGATCATCTCGATGTCGTAGCGGGTGCGCTGCTCCAACCGCTGCGCCTCCACGAGTTTTTCCGCCGCCTTCAGTTCGGCCAGGCGTGCCTCCAGCTCAGCCTCGATGTCGGCCAGCGCCTGCTCTCGCTGCTCTTCTGGGGTGATAAAGTGCTTGGCGGGAAAGATCTGCACCTCGTCCAGGTCTGCCAGCACTTCGCCGGTGAGCGGGTCAATCTCGGTGATACGCTCGACCTCGTCCCCCCAGAAGCCGACGCGGTAGGCAGTCTCGCCATAGGCGGGGCTGATCTCCAGCGTGTCGCCTCGCACACGGAAGGCCCCGCGCTTCAGGTCAAAGTCGTTCCGCTCGTAGTAGATGCTGACCAGGTGGCGGAGGAGTCCGTCGCGCCGGTGCTGCTCGCCCCGCGCCAGTTTGACCACCACTCGCCCCCACTCCTGGGGATCGCCGATGGCGTAGATGCAGGAGACGGAGGCGACGATGATGACGTCCCGGCGGGAGAAGAGCGCAGTCGTGGCGGCCAGGCGCAAGCGTTCTATCTCCTCGTTGATGTCGGCGTCTTTCTCAATGTAGAGGTCGTACTTTGCGACATACGCCTCTGGCTGATAGTAGTCATAGTAACTGACGAAATACTCAACGGTGTTGTGGGGAAAGAATTCACGGAATTCTGCATAAAGTTGAGCGGCAAGTGTTTTATTATGCGCCAGGACAAGGGTGGATTTCTGTACTTGCTCAATCACCTTTGAAATGACGTACGTCTTGCCCGTGCCGGTGGCGCCGAGCAAGGTTTGATGCTTGTATCCCTTCCGAATACCTTCCACCACTTGCTCAATGGCCTCTGGCTGATCGCCAGTGGGCTGAAATTCAGAAACGACTTGAAATCTGGGCATAGCCTTCTCCTGGACACAATGTAAAAGGTGAGGCATCTTCGATACATTATACATCAGGTCAGGGCAGCACGCCAGATTTGACAGATAGGGTAGTTGTGGTATGGTAGAAAGAATGCCAAATTGCGAACAGCGGATGAGGAATAGTAGAAACATGAAGCAGCGCACGGGGTGGATTTTCTTTGTCGGAGTCCTGGCGGCCATCGGGCTGTGCATTGGCACAGGGGGACTGGCAGTCGCCAGCCGGGTCTACAGCCAGCACTACGGCGGTCGCATCTACCCCGGCATCAGCGTCTACGGCGTGGACCTGGGCGGAATGACCGTGGACGAAGCCGCGACTGCGCTCCAGTCAGCGCTCCCCGACCCGGCCACGCTGCCACTGACGCTACGCGAGGGAAGCTACACCTGGAGCCGCTCCTGGGCCGACCTGGGGTTGCGCTTCGACGCGCTGGCGACCGCTCGCCTGGCCTATCAGGCAGGGCGCGAGGGGACATCTGAACAGCAAATCACAGTTCAACTGCGTGCACTCGTCGCTGGTTGGCCACTCTCCCCCGTCGTTCTGCTCCCCGACCTGGCGCAGGCCACCGCTGCGCTCGAGGCACTGGCTCCCGAGGTCGTCATCCCGCCGGTGAATGCCGGGCTAAGCATCCGACCCGACGGTGTGATCCCGGTGCCGGCTCAGGTGGGGCGCGAACTGGACGTGGGGGAGACTGTTGCCGTGCTTCCACACGCGATCAGCGCCGGCAACGAAGGATTGGTGCTGGAACTCTTGACCCGCCAGGTAGAGCCGGCCATCGGCAACCCCGGACCAGCGCAGGCGCAGGCCGAAGCGTTGCTGGCACGCCCGTTTACACTCGTCGCCAACGACCTGCTGACCAGCTTCAGCACTGCCTGGTCAGTGGAACCAGCGGCGGTTGCACAGTGGCTGATCGCCCAGCCAGTCGAGGACGAGCAAGGGGCCCGGCTGGTGCTGAGGGTGCAGGAGGAGGCCTTGCGCGCCTATCTGGAGGGCCTGGGCAGTCAACTGGCCGATGCCCCGGTCGCGCTCAACGTCGAGGGGACACTGACCCCGGTGCGAGCAGCACTCGAGGCTGGCGAGAGCCAGGCCACCGCTGCGCTCGTGCATCCGCCGCGCACCTACACCTTGCAGCCGGGGGACACGCTGGTTTCGGTAGCCCACGCACATGGCTTTCCCGTCTGGCGGCTGACCGAGGCCAACCCAGGCATCATCCCAGGCGAGCTGCGGCCCGGCCAGCAGATCATCATCCCCTCGATAGACGTGCTCTTCCCGCTGCCACTCATCGCCGATCGTCGTATCGTCATAGACATCTCTGATCAGCGCCTGTATGCGTACGAAGAGGACACATTGGTCTATGACTTCCTGTGCTCGACCGGTATCGCTTCCTCACCGACTATCACGGGTACGTTCCAGGTGTTGGGCAAAGAGGAGGAGGCTTATGCCTCCAATTGGGACCTGTGGATGCCGCACTTTATGGGTATCTATCGCGCCGGGCCTGATTTCACGAATGGCATCCATGGCCTGCCGACCCTCTCCAACGGTACCCGGCTGTGGGAGGGCTACCTGGGCCGTCCGATCTCCTATGGTTGCATCGTTATCGGTCTCGACGAAGGCGCTGCCCTCTACGCGTGGGCTGAGTTGGGGACGCTGGTAGTAATCCGGGACTAGTATTCTGAAACGCTGATGTAACACAAATGAAACCGCGCAAGTGTCGATTCTAGGTTAAATTATAGTAGTGCTGACCCAGGAACTGGAAGCAATTGTGCAGAAAGACATGGCTGAATTGACAAGGGTAAACGACGAGTTCCGAAGAAAGCAGGTGCCCGAGATCGGCCAGGAGATTGGCGCAACAGTGGAGAACACCTATCTCCTTGAGAACGTTGCGCGTGAGCGCGATGTCGCCCGCGCCCTGCTCGATACTGCCGAAGCCCTGAGCACGACGCTCCAACTGGACAAGTTGCTAGAGCGCATCCTGGACGAACTCCAACGGGTAGTGCCCTACGATGCGGCTGTGATCAGTCTGCTGCACGATGGACGTTGTTGGACCGCCGCCTCCCGTGGCCTGGATCACACACCCTCGACTGGATTCGGTCTGAATGAACGCCCTCTGGTGCAGCGGGTCGTGCGCAAACGCGGGCCGGTCATCGTTCCAGATGTACGTGAAGAGCCCGGCTGGTCCCCCGGCGAGGGGTTGGACCCGGTACGCTCCTGGCTGGGCGTGCCGTTGGTCTCCAAACACAGGGTCATCGGCGTGCTGACGATGGACTCCTATCACCTCGCCACCTACGACGACGAGGCAGCCCGTCTGGCCTTTGCTTTCGCCCACCAGGCCGCCCTGGCGATTGACAACTCTCGTCTGTACGAACAGACACGGGCATATCTGCACGAAACTGTCCTGCTTCACAGTGTCTCGGCGGCCATTTCATCTACACTCGACATGGGCCAGATGTTGCCTTACATGGCCCGCAGCCTGTGCGAGGCGCTAAACGGCGCTAACGTCGAGATCTATAAGCCTGACGAGAAGCACAATACGATCATCGTCGTCGCCAATTACGGAAGTGTTGAGCCTGCCAGAGGAAAGCAAAGGGGGTTGGGCCACACGTACTCGCTGACCGATTTCCCTGCCGCAGCGGAGGCGCTGGCCCGGGGCCGCCCTATACAGGTACGAGTGGGCGACCTCGAAGTACACCCGCGTGAGCAGGCCAATCTGGAAGCCCATGGAGCACAGGCTGTGCTACTCCTGCCGATGGTGGCTCATGGCCATACAGTCGGCCTGGCCGCGGTGTGGGAAAGCCAGGGGCTCCGCCACTTCACCCAGGGGGAGATCGCGACGGGCCAGACGCTGACCCATCAGGCAGCCATCGCGATAGAACACGCCCGACTGTTCGAGGAAACACAGCGTCGGGTGCGCGAACTTCAGTTGCTCCACAACGTGGGCCTGGCTGCCGCTTCCGGGGTACGCCTGGAGGATACCCTGCAGGCCGCGGCAGAGGCACTTGCCGCCGCGTTGAAGGACACCCGTGTCGCAGTGATGTTACTGGATCCAGAGAGTAGCTCATTGTACGTAGAGGCCAGCGCCGGATACTCTCGAGAGGCAATCAAGAACTTGCGCCTTCGGTTAGGCGAAGGGATCACAGGTTGGGCAGCACAGCACGGCGAGCCCGCCCTCATTCCCGACGTACACCTGGACCCCCGCTACGTCGAGGTAGCCTGCGACATCCGTTCCGAACTGTGCGTTCCTCTGGTCACTGGCCCACAAGTTATCGGCGTACTCAACGTCGAGAGCTCTCAACCTGGCGCTTTCACGGACGACGACCAGCGGCTGCTGAGCATACTGGCCAGCAACCTGGCCGTGCTCATCGAGCGTGCCCGCCTGTTCGAGGAAGTAGAAGTCGCCAGGACCGAGAACCAGCAGCGAGCAGAAGCGCTGGAGAAAGCGAACGCCCGCTTGCAGGAACTCGACCGGCTCAAGGACCGCTTCCTCGCCAATATGAGCCACGAGCTTCGCACACCGCTCAACTCCATCATCGGCTTCTCCGAGGCGCTGATTTATGGGATGGCAGGCGAGATGTCCCCCAGGCAGAAACAATGTGTACAGGACATCCTCTCCAGCGGAGAGCACCTGCTGACCTTGATCAACGACATCCTCGACCTCTCCAAAATCGAGGCCGGACACGTGACACTGGAACTAACCACGTTCGAGGTCACAGAGTTGCTGGCAGAGGTACAGACGGCAATTGCACCGCTGATCCAGAAGAGATCGCAGGTATTGATAGTAGAAGAGACCCAAGACTTGCCGCCGTTGACCGCCGACCGCTTCCGGGTCAAGCAGGTATTACTTAACCTGCTCAGCAACGCCAACAAGTTCACCCCGGCCGAAGGGTGCATCACCCTCTCCTGTCGCCTGGGCGATCCGGTTACGATGCTCTTCTCCGTGGCAGATACCGGCATCGGGATCAAAGCGGAGGATCAGGAGCTCATCTTTGAGGAATTCCGCCAGGCAGATGACTCACCAGCGTGGGAGGTGATGGGCACTGGATTGGGGTTGACGATCAGCAAGCGGCTGGTCGAAATGCATGGAGGCCACATTTGGGTAGAAAGCGAATACAGGCACGGTGCGACTTTCTACTTCACACTCCCACTCGCCAGCTTACCAGATCCACGGTTCGGTCAAGATCATCCCTCGCCTTTGACTTGCGATCCGACAGGGTCCGCATAGGCTTCCAATTCCTCGAGGGGCTCGGTGTGGATGATCACCCGCCTCAGCCCAGGGACTGCCTCCCGCAGCCGGTTCTCCAACCCGGTGCTGATCCGGTGGGCCTCTGCCAGGGGCATCTCGCCGGGCAGGTGACAATGCATAGAGACAGCCCATCCCTCATCGCCCCGGCGCACTTGAACCTGATGACAGGCCTCAGCGTTGCAAGTTTCTTGGATCGCCTGTTGCACCGCCTGGACCACCTGCACCTCCTCCAGATCTGGCTCCGACGGCCGGTCCAATCGCCCCCAGGGCTCTATATGAGTGGTCAACTCGGCCAGGTGAGGGATCTCTGCACGCGCCTGTTCCTCCAACAATGAAGCCAGTTTGTGGGCCTCCCGCAGAGGAAGAGCGCCGTCGGCCTCCAGGTGCACCACCATGTAATAGCTCCCACTCACCTCATACGTCCACACGTCATGAACCTTTATCCTCAGCTCGTCGGCCAGCCGTCGCAGTTGGACGGCGATTCCCTCATAACCTGCTTCTTCTGAGGGAGAGCCAGATGGTTCTATGTGGATCGTCACGTCCTGAATGTCCGGGAAATGTTCGCGTAGCCGGTGTTGTACTTCGTGGGCAATCGTATGGGCCTGCTCGGTGCTCATCGCCGGGTTCACCTGGAGGTGCAGGTCGGCATACACGGCACCCTCGTGTCCCCTGCTGCGAACCCGGTGGCAGGAGAACACTCCGGGTACTGATATGGCGACCTGTTCCAACTGGTCGGGCGGCATCGCCACCTCATCCATCAAGGTAGGAGAACTTTCGCGGATGATGTCTATCCCGATCTTGGCGATAACCAGGGCAATTATCAAGGCCAGGGCCGGGTCGGCGAGGGGACAACCCAGACGCACGGCAGCCAACCCACCGATCACAGAGAGAGAGACAAAGATGTCGGCACGGGTATGCTGGGCATCGGCCATCAAGAAGTCACTGTGCAGATATCGGCCCTCGCGCATTTCATACCACACCACGAGCATGTGGACGGCGATACTGACCAGCAACGCGCCAAAGCTCCAGACGTTGACCTCGGCCTGGATGAGGGAAGGATCATGCAGCCGCTCCACTGCGCTTTTGATCAGTTCCCATGTCGTCAAAAAGAGTAGCCCGGCGACGATCAGCGAGGCCATCGTCTCTACCTTACGGTGCCCGTATGGGTGCTCTTTATCGGCAGGTCGGGCAGCCAGGTAGATGCCCACCAGACCGATCACGTTGGAGGCAGAGTCGAAGACCGAGTCAAAGCCGTCGGCGATCAGGCTCAGCGAGCCCGTCCAGTACCCAACGGTCAACTTGGCACCAGTAGCGATCAGGTTGAGTCCCATGGTGATCCACAGAACCCGCCGGATAGCACGAAAAGTATCCACAACACCTCCCTCCCCTGTTCAAACTGCGACACACTGGCTTATCTAACTCTGAGGCACTCGCACCACCTGCGGGTTGTGCAAACGCCTGTTGACCAGCTTGCCGATCTCGACGACGGTGATCAAGAAGAGCGACACAATAAAAAAAGAGGCGCCGAGATAACGTCAGCCGGGTCTATCCTATACCGGCAAGCGCCTGATCCCGACACCTCATGGAGAACTAGCTGTTTAGAGTATTCTGTTCTGGGGGCTCCAACCTGGCAAAGCATGGGAGACTATGCTACACAGCCCGCGCTTGCCTTCCCGAACCCTGGCATTCATGTTACAATAGCGCCACAGTGTGCACTGTGGCGTCGCAATTAGTATACCAAAGACTTCCAGTTTGTCAAGTGATGAATTTGCTTCTCGCCTCCGCATCCCCCCGCCGCCGCGAGTTGCTGGCGCTCTTGGGGCTGCCCTTCGAGGTGATCGTGGCAAACGTAGCCGAGGACCCACTGGCGGACGAATCACCCGCCATGTTGGTCGCCCGGCTGAGCCAGGCCAAAGCCCGCGCGGCCTGCGCCGAAGCGAACCGGAGAGCCACCCGCCCAGGCACCGTCATCGTCGCCTGCGACACTGTCGTGGCGCTGGACGGGGAACTTCTGGGCAAGCCACGCGATCCGACTGAAGCAATCTCCATGCTCCGCCGCCTGCGTGGGCGTCCTCACGACGTCTACAGTGCCGTCACATTGTTGGAATCCACCACCGGCCGCATCCTGACCAACACAAGCTTGACTCAGGTGACAATGCGAGCCTACACCGAGACCGAAGCCGTTGCCTACGTCGCCAGCGGCGACCCTCTGGACAAGGCGGGGGCGTACGGCATTCAGCACTCCGGGTTTCATCCTGTAGCCGAACTAGAGGGCTGCTATACCAACGTGGTGGGACTCCCGCTCTGCCATCTCACCCGTTGCCTGCATACGTGGGGAATCGAACCGCCACGCGACGTCCCTGCTGCCTGCCAGGCCCACACCGGTCACCAATGCCTGGTCTACGCAAGTATAATCAATGAACAATGAAACAATGAACAATAAACAACGTCAAATTGTAAATCGAAAATCGCAAATCGCAAATCCGCAAGCCGGCAAATCGGCAAATCAGCAAATCGGCAAATCTCCAATCTCTGATCGCCATTCGCCATTCGCCATTCGTCATTCGCCATTCGCCATTCGTCATTCGCCATTCGCTATTCTAGCCCTACTTCTGGTAGTAAGCTGCAGCACCCCTTCGACAACTGTGCCTGCCTCTCCAGTTCCCACCCTTCCTCCCACGCCCACTCCTACTCCACTGCCACCCTCTCCCGAGACGACTGCGGCCGCGTTTCTGGATGCCTGGGAAGCAGGCGATTATGGGACAATGTACGCTCGACTCTCCCCGGCCAGCCAGGCTGCCATTGACGCCGCCAGTTTCTCCCAGCGCTACCAGAATGCCCTGACCACCGCCACCATACTTACCGTCACTACATACCTTCAGTCTGCGCTGCGAGAGGACGAACAGGCCAGCGTTTCCTTCCAGTTGACGCTAGATACAGCATTGGTCGGCACGTTGATCACCGACACCGTGATGTCGCTCAGCCTGTACGAGGGGCAATGGTGGGTGGACTGGAACGAGGGGCTGATCTGGCCACAACTGGCAGGCGGGCACTACTTTCGGATGGAATACAGCGTCCCCGCGCGCTCCAACATCTACGACCAGACTGGCCTGGGCCTGGCGACCGAGGGTACAATCGTCACTATCGGCATCATCCCCGGCCAGATTGCGGACGAGAACGCACTCCTGACAGCACTGGCGCCGGTCACAGGACTCTCCCCGGACGAGATACGCGGCCGGTACGTTGCCGCTCCTGCCGAGTGGAAAGTTCCCATCGCCGACATCCCCGCCGAGGTGAGCGTGGAGCATAACACCCTGCTATCTTCCATTCCTGGTATTTACCGGGACGAGAAGGAAGGGCGCACCTATCCTTATGGGACTGCTGCACCCCACGTCGTCGGTTGGGTGGCCCCCGTGCCGGCCGAACAACTGCAGGCCTACCGCGCGCGGGGCTACCGGGGCGATGAGTGGGTGGGCATCTCCGGGCTGGAGGCGTGGGGGGAAGAAATTCTGGCTGGCCAACACGGTGGTGTGCTGACCGTCGTCACCCCGGCGGGAGAAAAGGTCGCTACGGCGGCAGAGCGCCCGGCAACCCCTAGCCGCACCATCTATACTACCATCAATCGCGATTTCCAGACGCGAGTGCAACAGATCCTGGGCAATCGCACCGGGGCCATCGTCGTGCTCGACGTGCACAGCGGCGCAGTGCGAGCGCTGGCTAGCGGCCCTGGCTTTGATCCCAACGTCTTCGTCGGGCCGGCCGGGGAGGTGGGCCGCGCCCAGATCCTGGCCGACCCCCGCCACCCACTCTTCAACCGCGCGACTCAGGGCACCTATCCTTCCGCCTCTGTATTCAAGATTGTCACGATGGCCGCGGCGATGGAAGCAGCGGGAATGGACCCGGCACAGACGTTCTTCTACTGCCCCGGGTACTGGGAGGGACTGGGGCCAACGTTCCACAAGGTGTGCTGGAAAGCCGATGGGCATGGTGACATCAGTCTCAATGACGCTCTGACAGCCTCGTGCGACGTCACGTTTTACGCTGTGGGGCAGACACTCGACGGGGTAGGGCAGGACGTGCTGCCCCAGTTCGGGCGCGGCTTTGGGTTCGGCGAACCGACCGGACTGGAAGGAGTGCTCGAGACAGGGGGGCTGGTGCCGGACCCGGCCTGGAAGGTCAACGCGATTGGGGAAGCCTGGTGGGTGGGCGACACGGTCAATCTGGCCATCGGGCAGGGCTACCTTTTGGTGACACCACTGCAGGTGGCCCGCATGATGGCCGCGGTCGCCAACGGTGGCACGCTCTACCGCCCCTACGTCGTCGCTTCGCTCAGCGCGGCTGGCGACATTCCCGAGCAGACGACCCAACCCCAGGCCGTCGGACAGTTGCCGGTAAGCCCGGCGCACCTGGCGGCCATTCAAGAAGCATTGCTGGGGGTAACCACCAGCCCCATCGGCACCGCGCCACACCGCTTCGCCGGGCTGAGCATTCCTGTCGCCGGCAAGACCGGCACGGCCGAGGTCGGCGGGCCAGACACTGTGCCCCACTCCTGGTTCGCCGCCTACGCCCCGGCCGACAACCCTGAGATCGCCATCGCCGTGCTGGTGGAGCACGCCGGTGAAGGGTCGAGCGTGGCCGCGCCGCTGGCGCGCCAGGTGGTCGAAGCCTACTACGGCCTGCCACTTTCCCCGTTACCGCCGCAGGCGGAGGAGGGCTATGTTCCGCCTACACCCACCCCACAGCCATAAACCACGCCCCCACAACATTATACTTCCACATTACCAGGCAGGCACGCATCCTATGGCTCTAGTGGTGCCGCTAGGCGCAGGGCGATGTAGGCCGGACGATAGGAACCATCGGGCCGCAACAGGCTATAGGCAGAGACTGGATCCCCTGGCCCCCAGATCGTCGCCAGGTTCAGGTTCCACAGGAACATCGGCCCTACCCAGAGCCGCTCGTCCCCCATCTGAAAGGCGCGCACGATATAGTTTGCCTGCTGCGTCTCACTGACCTGACGGGCATATTCCCAGCCCGTCATATTCTCAACCTTCATTCCCTCGGTTGAGGGCCAACCGAATTCCGTGACCCAGATTTGGTGCCCGGTGTCACCGTAGGCGAGCATGATGGCATGGTAATCCTCGAGCGTGTCGTGGAAGAAGAAACTGGGATGGTCGTTGTGGCTTGAGGCGACGTGCACAGCGTCCTGCCAACTCTCGTCAGGCGGGTTAGCGAAGCCATAAGGGTGAGCAGCAATGCCGTCTATCCACTGGGCGATGCCAGCCTCGTACATCCCGCGCAAGAAGACGCGGTCGTCAATCGCCACCACACCATCATTGATGCCAGTGACGGCTGGGGCACCGCTGACAACCAATGCGCCCGGGTCGGCAGCCCGCACTCCCCTGGCCCCCTCGGCAACCAGCGCGACGAAGCGAGCCGGGTCAAGCGTGTCGCCCTGCCACTCGCGGGCCAGGTTGGGCTCGTTCCACAGTTCATAAGCTGCCACGCGACCCCGGTAACGAGTCGCCAGTTGTCCCATGAAGCGGCCAAACTCGGCATAGTCGGCCGGGGGACCGGCTTCGAGTTCGGAGGCGCGGGTCCAGTCGGGAGCATGAATGATGCTAAGCAACACCTTGAAGCCGAACCCGTTGCACGCTTCCACAGCCCGATCCAGTGGTTCCCATTCAAAGTTGTCCGGGCCGTGCTCGATGATGTTCCACGCCACCTGTTGCTTGACCCACCCCACCCCCAGCCCTTGCGCCCAGCGCAGCGTTTCTGCCATGTCACCCGCGAAAAGGTGCACCTGCACGCCATAGCCGGGCTTGGGGACCGGTGGTGGCAGCGGCGTAGGGCTGGGAGGAGGCTGCTTAGACGGAGGGGGAGCAGGAGGGGATGGCGCAGTGAGGGTAGGGAAAGGGGCAGGAGACTTTTCACCACCGAAAATGACTGGCAGGTAGATGACGTGCGGTTTCTTGTCAGGAGATGAGGTCAGGTCAACCGTTGGAGACGGGCCTCCACGGCAGCCCACAAGTACCATAGACGACAACGCCACGAGGATTGTCCGCCCCATGGCGTTGCAGAAGAGAGTCCGTACCGATTTGAACATCTCCATGCCCTGTGGGGCAGGCTTCCCAGCCTGCCCCTAATCATTCAGCCTTCTCGCCGAGCAACCCCCTGGCATACTCGTACCCCATCTGGAACGCCTTCATATTCAACTCTTCCGTCCCCTTGGGCACGCTGTCAAGAATGGCTCTGCGCATGGCCTCCTCGGAGATCACCCCAGACAAGGCAGTCAATGCCCCCAGCATCACGATATTAGCCACGATCCGTCGCTTCAGCTCCTGCTCGGCGATACGGGTTGCGGGGATAGGAATGGGCTGCTGACCGGCGGCCGGATCAGGCTCCACCAGGTCGGCGTCAATCAGCAATACCCCTCCCTCGGTCAATTGGGCCTGGTACGTGGTATAGGCTTCCTGGGACATCGCCACCATCACACTGGGATGGGTGACGTGGGGGTACAGGATCGGGCTATCGGAGATGATCAGAGCTGCACTACAAGCCCCGCCCCGCGACTCGGGGCCATAAGACTGGGTCAGTGTGACATCTCGCTCATCGTACAGTGCCGCCCCCGCACCCGTGATCTTGCCGGATAGGATAACCCCTTGCCCTCCGAAACCACACAGTAGAACCTCCCACACTCCCACACTCCCACACTCACCTGCCTGGGGTAGCCCTTCCAGAACAGCGGCCTCTGGTGGCACTGCTGGCAGTTCGGCCTGCACCGAATCAACCTCCCCATGCGACTCTAACTCCACTGGCGGACGGTGGAGCAATACCAACTCATCCGAGGGATGCAACTCCCCAAACATCTCCTGAAGCCGGCCCTGAAAGGTGGGGCGCTCAATGTCCACGAATTCCCCGCACACGATCTCCCCTGCCAGATCGATGTCCACTTCCCACGGCCTGGCGTCGCGACGGACGACCGCTTTCTGGTGGTAATACTCCATCATATTGTCGCCATACTTGGCGCGGTTGAAACGCCCGTAGAGTGTGGGACAGGGAGAAATGACTTCGACGACACTAAAACCTGGCTTCAGCAGTGCCTTGTGAATGGACTTTTCCAGCCGGCGAGCGTGAAGCGCCGTCCAGCGAGCGATGTAGGTCGCACCGGCAGCCGCTGCCAGATTTGGAATGTTGAACGGATGCTCCAGGTTGCCCCGAGGCGAGGTACTGGTGCGCCCTCCTGTCGGCGTCGTCGGTGCTACCTGCCCCCCGGTCATCCCATAGTTGAAGTTGTTGACGCAGATCACCGTCAGGTCCATGTTGCGACGAGCGGCGTGGATAAAATGGTTGCCGCCGATGGCCATCAGGTCTCCATCGCCGGAAAAGACGACCACCTTCAGGTCGCGATTCGCCAATTTCAGCCCTGTGGCAAAGGGAATAGCCCGCCCGTGGGTCGTGTGAAAACCATCGAGTCGCAGATACCCGGCCGCCCGTCCAGAGCAGCCGATGCCAGATACGATTGCCACCTTGTCCAAATCGAGCCCTGAGCGTATGAGCGCGCTGGCGAAACAACTCAGCACTGTGCCTAACCCGCAGCCAGGGCACCAGATGTGCGGCAATCGCTCTGTGCGCAACAAGTCATCCATCGGATGGCGCTCAATCTCCTCCTGGGTCGGCACGCCTGCCAGTTCGTCTTCCATCCCCCCTGCTCCCCTGCTCCCCTGCTCCTCTGCGTCTACTTGTTTACTTGTTTCCTGGTCCGCCATATTCTTCTCTCTCGAGGACGTTCCTCATCTGGCTGCCTCGCGGATCGCGTCCAGGATGTCACCCGGCGCGTGGATTCCGCCGCCGGGATGGGTGACCGCGATCACGCGGGCCTGGCCCCCCGCACACCGCTCTACCTCCAGCACGATCTGGCCCATGTTGAGTTCCGGCACGACGAACGCCTTGACACAAGGCGCCAGTTGGCGGACACGCTCCTCGGCAAAGGGCCAGACGGTCACCAGCTTGAGCAGCCCCACACGTATCCCCTCCTCCCGCGCCATCCGCACCGGTTCCAACGCTGTGCGAGCCGAGATACCATAGGCGACGACGACGACGTCCGCACCCTCGATGTGATCTTCGACCACGTCAATAATGTCGTGCCGGTTGTTCCGGATCTTGGCGATGAGGCGCGGGATCAGTTTCTGCTGTCCTGCCTCCGTCGTCGCCGGATACCCGCGCTCGTCGTGGGTCAGGCCGGTCACGTGGATGCGGTAGCCCATGCCCGCCAGCGGAAAAGGTGGGACACCGTCTTCGTCCGGCGCATACGGGAGAAAGTCGGGGCCGGGTGGCACCTGCGGCCTGCGCCAGGGGTAGATGGGGATGTCTGCGACCGGCGGGATGACTACCCGCTCGGTCATGTGGCCCACCGCCTCATCCGACATCAAAAGCACCGGGGTGCGATACTTCTCGGCCAGGTTGAAGGCACGAATCGCCAGGTCAAACGCCTCCTGGGGAGAAGCGGGGGCCAGGGCAATGATCTCGTAGTGGCCGTGGGAGCCCCAGCGGGCCTGCATCATATCCGCCTGGCTGGTCAGCGTCGGCAGGCCCGTGGAGGGGCCGCCACGCTGCACGTCCACCACTACACAGGGAGTTTCGGTCATGATGGCCAGGCCAATGTTCTCCAGCATCAGGCTCAGCCCAGGACCAGAGGTAGCAGTCATCGCCCGCGCCCCACCCCACGCCGCCCCGTTCACCGCGTTCATCGAGGCCAACTCATCTTCCATCTGGATAAAGATGCCGCCGACCTCCGGCAGCCGGGCCGCCATGTGCTCGGCCACCTCAGTGGCCGGGGTAATAGGATAGCCGGCGAAGAAACGGCAGCCCGCACATATCGCCCCTTCCGCGAGGGCCGTGTCGCCATCCAGAAAGAACTTGCCCTCCAAAACGCCGGGTTCACTCACCTTCTTCCACCTCCAAAATGTAGATACAGAACTCCGGGCACATCAACTCGCACAGCCGGCAGGCGACGCACCGCTCCGGTTGAACAGCCCGGGGATAATGGTAACCCTTCTCGTTCATCTGATCCGAACGCTCCAGTACGTGCCGGGGACAGTAGCGTACGCACAGTTCGCACCCCTTGCAGCGCGCCCGGATGATGTGCGCTTCTCCACGAGGGACGTGGAACTTGTCTATGTCGAGCGGAGTGCGCCAAAGTTTCATTTTGAAAGTTGACACCGCCGTCGTTATGGTCATTTTTCGATAACACCATCAGCCTTTGCCATCAGGAGGGCAAGGGCAAGCCTAGCCCCTACAAGACTCGCCGACCAGCCGTTCCAGCGCCGCCTTCGAGGCGGCCTCCACCTCGTCGTGGATGCTGCGTCCGTGGCTGTCCATCGTCACCACCACGGGGAAGCCTTCGACGCGGATGACCCAGAACGCCTCCGGCACACCAAACTCGTCCTTCTTGTAAACCGCCACCACCTCTTTGACCGTATCGGCGATGAGCGAGGCTGCCCCACCGACGGCGTGGAGGTAAACCGCGCCGCGTTCCTGGCAGGCGCGCAACGTTCCCGGCCCCATCCCTCCCTTACCGATCACACCGCGCAGCCCAAAATGGGCAATGATCTCCGGCTCATAAACCTCTTCACGAATGGAGGTGGTCGGACCGGCGGCGACGAACTCCCAGCGCCCCCCCCTCTCAGGGGAGGATGGGGGGGATGCTCCTCCCCCCCTCTCAGGGGGGGATGGGGGGGATGCTCCTCCCCCCCTCTCAGGGGGGGATGGGGGGGGTGCTCCTCCCCCCCTCTCAGGGGGGGATGGGGGGGGTGGAAGCTGGCGGACTACCGGCCCACAGTGATAGAGGACGCCGCCGTTCAGCAGCCGCCGTAGTTCTTCGTACAGCGAGCGCTCACTTTCTGGTATTACCCTGGAGCGGACGAAGCTTTCAACCATGTACTTGTGGGCCGCATCCCGCCCGGTCACCATCACGCCAGAAAGCCACACCGTGTCGCCGACGTGGAGCGCACGAACCTGTTCTTCGGAGATTGGTATCGTCAATTCATACACTGCCATCGCAAAACCTCATCCTCTACGGGAGGGCAAGGGCAAGCCTGGCCCCTACAAGAGGGCAAGGGAAGCCGTGCCCCTACCGTATCGCCATCTCCAGCCTCGCTCGCCGGCAAGCCCAGCACATGTACGCGATGCTCACAAAGTAGCAGGCCGGCAGGCGATGAAGGGCACCGATTTTGACACCCAGGAGGGTGGTCTTGCCACCGCAGCCCATCGGCCCGATGCCCAGTTCGTTGCATTCAGCCAGGAGACGCTCCTCCAGCGCCGCCAGTTCTGGCACCGGGTTGACGTCGTCCAATGGGCGGAAAAACTGTTCCTTGGCGTGCACGTAACCGGTGCCCCGGTCACCGCCGATAGTGACCCCAAGCACGCCCGGCGCGCACCCCTGCCCCTGCGCCTGATATACCGCATCGAGCACCACCCGGCGCACCCCCTCCAGATCGCGCCCGGCCTTCAATGGTTCGTAGGGCAGTTTGTACTGTGTACCCACGTTCTCGCTCCCGCCACCCTTGAGGAGCAGGTCCACCCGTAGGTGAGTCTCATTCCATTCCTCAAAGTGGCAGGTGGGGAAACCTTCCCCTACGTTGTTCCCACTGTTGCGGCCGGTGAGAGAGTCCACCGCATTGGGCCGCAGATGGGCCCGGCGGGTGGCCTCAGCCACGGCCGCCTCGATCTGCGTCCGCAGTTGGCGCGTGCTCGTCCCCTGGGGATGGTAGATATAGAAGATGGGCACGCCTGTATCCTGGCACACAGGCGTGGAGCTGGCCCGCGCCAATGCCACGTTTTGCAGGATAGTCTCCAGAGTGCTGGCGGCGGCTGAGCCTGGCTCCTCCCGGTCGCGGGCCACCCTCAGCGCCGCCTCCACGTCCGCTGGCAATTCGGTGGACGCCCGGCGGATCAGCTCGACGAAAGCTTCAACCAAATCGCTCAAATCACTCCTCCTGAAACCACCACGCAATGAAACCTCGTGCCATCGCCAGCGAACGCTGGGCCGCTTTCAGTGCATCCCCTGCCTCCCGCTGCTCATAGCGCTCCGCTGGCAACACGATGCGATCACCTTCAAGGCCCGGATAGCGGCTCTGTACTGCGGCTGGCTCCAACCACTCAGCATCATCCGCCAGTTGGAACAGCCGGGGCTCCCACCCTGGTACGGACTGTCTCTCTATCTCTACTCGGAACAACGCGGCAACGTAATGAGAGTACTCTAGACGTCCAAAACAGGCCAGTACTGCCTTGACACACTTTTCAGTAACCTGCTGACAATGGGTCACACACCGGTCGTAGAGAAAATGGTCAAACAGGGTCTCTGCGGCTACCAGATCACGCTCAGCGTCTGCCAGCCATTTCCTGGCCCAGACTGCATTGTCCACCGGCGAGAGCAGGGTACGTTGCCGATACCGGACAGGAAAACGCCACCCTCCCGTGTCGGTACGCTGAATGCCACGCACAGCCACATCCTGGCGCGTTTGCTGGAGCAATGAAGACAGTCCCCCGTCACCATAGATAATCCGGCCGTCGAACGCCACGTCCAGCAGCAAAGGAAAGTGGGCAACGAGGCCGGCACGGAACGCGTCCTCCGTGTAGACCAGCACATCCACAGTGAGATCCACGGGGCCAATGGCCCGTCGAACCGCTATCGTCTCAGCCCATCGCTCCCGTTCCGACCTTCCGGCTCCTCGCACCACGACCAACACATCCACATCGTGGGCAGGCTCTCCCCGGGCGAAGGAGCCAAATAGGACAATGCCGACCACGTCCTGGCAGACGGTCAACACCCCAGCGCGGACCCGTTCGATCAATGCCCCTCTATCCATCCGCTCCCTACAACCTTCCCCTGAGCTCCTACGAGCTCCTACGAGTTCTCCTGACTTTCCCCAATTCCAGGCGCCTAATCCTCACGGTCTCGGGATCGCCAAATCGGCCGGTCCCAAGGCCGACAGTTTCAGGTTCGGGTTCGTGACCTGGACCAACTCGTGGATGATCTGGGCGTACTTGACCTTCTCGCGCGCCTGCCATGCCAGGAAGTCGGGGCTGGTCCACGGCTTGTACATAGCCCCCGCTCCCGCTGCCAATGCCGGCCCTGGCTCGATCTTGAAGTAGCAGGGCGCACAGATGCGTGCCATCTCTGCCCCCTCGTAGAAGCGGTTGAAGCCGCCGAAAGAGTCAGAGAGATAGATGTGCAGGTCCAATGGAATGTCAATCGCCTGGCGGATCGAGGCCAGTTGCGGGAGAGAAAGGTCACCCAGCGGGTTGAAGGTGGAAGCGCCCAGCATCTGCAGCGCCTTGCCCCCGGCTGCCGAACCGTGGCCGGCATAGATGCTGACCTTGAAGACCACGTCCTGGGGAATGTCGCCCGTCTTCTTCAGTTCGTTGACCAGCCACAGGAGCCCCTCGTCAATGCAGAGGAAGCCACGGAATCCCAGGTCAATGCAGCGCAGGTACTCGGCGACGACGTAGGACAGTTGATCGGAGCCGCGGTAGCGCAGGCCCGAAAGCCCGCCCTCCGGCGTCACCAACTGGCGTCCCACGTCCCACGCGGAGCGCGGGCCGGGGGTGATGATCACCTCCACCTTTGCCTCAGCGGCCATCTGGGCAAAGTCCCGCAACTCGGCGTCGTCCAACAGCGTCGAGCCCATCACGGTCGAGATCAGGCGGTGGATGGGCACCTGGCGCTTGTGCATCTCGTCAAGGAGAGCTTCCAGCACCTGGGGCCGTTCCACGCCGGATATCTCCATGCGGTAATGGGCCCCGTCGGGGAAAGTCTTGGGACTGTCGGGCAGGTCGTAGGCGTCTCGCCCAGGAATCCCAACCTTCTCCAGCATCTTCTGGACATCGTGCAGGTTACGCATCAGCATTTCCTCCTGAATATAGTGCTCAATACACTGGTACATTAGGAAACTGGTAAATTGGGAAACTGGGGAACCGACAGGCACCAACCAGTCTACCAGCCTACCAGCCAACGGCCATCTACGACGAAGCGCTGTATACCGCCTACATGCGTGGCCTTCCAGATTCGTCCTCCAGGACGAGACAAAGGGCCTCCCACTGTCACGGCCATGCGCCCCAACTGATCCCAGGCCGGGGCAAATGCGTCGTACGAGAAAACCTTGGTCGCGCCATCGTACGCATCCACCAGGTACAGGCCCCCCTCGTCGTAACCGACGGCGATGAAGGTGTGTTGCCACTTCACTACGGTGGAGGTTGCGCCGTCCGACGACACCCAGGTCTCCACGCCCGGCAACTGCATATCGTAGGTCGCCCAGACGATGGCCGGCCGTCCGGCAGCCAGTTCTGCCTTCAGGCCGTCCAGGTTCCATTCCCGCCGGGCCTGTGCGTCGAGCCCGAAACTGCGAAGTGTCGCAGCAATCGGTCCGGCGTAGACGCCATACCCGTCGGGGGGCATGGTTCCCGGCGGCAGGTCCACGTCGCCCAGAAAGCCGCGCTGAGGGTTGTCGGACTTGGGCAAGCGGCGCAAAAAGTCGTCCTCGGTAAACGACACGCCCCAGAAGGCGGCCAGGTCGGTCGCCGAGCGAGATTCGCAGCTCAGGTTGTGCTCCTGGGGATGGCCGACCACGCCTTCAACAGACGCAGAAGGCGGCAGTTCGCCAGCGTAGACGGCGAAGGGTATGAACAAAACCACAGCCCAGATGACGAGGACTCGAACCGCTAAATGTACAGACAGTCTAGACACCTTGTCTCCATCGCACAACAACGTAGTACTAGTCGGCCCTTATAGACGTCACTTCGACTCCATGAACTCTTCTACGCTGACTCCTATCTCCCGTATAATCACCCGCACAATTCCCTTACGTATCTTCTTGCCCCTATAATGAGGTACAGGGACAACCTGACCATCCGAATCACGCACCCATAGCTCGTGGGAACCTTTGCCACGACGGTAGAACCGGAAACCGAGCCTTTGCAAGCGGCGCGTCACTTCCTGGTAACTTAGTTCCCTGAGGCGGGCCATGAACTGACCCCTACCGGCATGGATACAGTTACCTGCATCTTGGGGGCAAGTGTTACTTCGCTTATTCCCGGAAGTTCTCCCCGCTCCGCCCGATAGGCCAGGATCATCTTAATCACATCCACGCAATTGAACAACGCTTCCTCGATAGTGTCGCCATCAGCAAAAGCACCCTGGATACTCGGGCAATGGGCTAAGTAACCGTCATCGCTTGGTTCCACGACCAGGGAGAGAAAAACGACCTTGGAGTCCTGCATCACCTACCTCCTTGTCCATTCACCTGTCCCCGCTCTCCAGCGCAGCCACGATTTTCCGTGCCTCCTCGACACTCCTGGGAGCAGTATCGAAAACCCCTGCACCTACCAGGTCTGCTTCGGTCAATTCGGGATTGGCGGAGAGATACCCCAGTACCGGCACGGGGCTTGCGGCCTGGATGAACGCCCAATCGCCCTCATTGCGCACCTTGTTGCCCACGGCGTAGACGCGGTGGATGCCGATGTCGGCGGCCAGCTCGCGCACGCGCTCCGCCGTAGTTACACTGCGCCTTCCTGGCTCGACGACGACCAGGAAGGCATCCACCGCCTGGGCCGTCGCCCGCCCCAGGTGCTCCACCCCGGCCTCCATGTCGAGGATCATCATCTCGTTGCGATAGAGCAGCAGGTGCGTGACGAGTGCCCTGAGCAACGCGCTCTCGGGACAGATGCACCCGCTGCCGCCGGCTTCGATCGTGCCCAGCCGGAGGAAGCGAATCCCCCGATGAGAGACGCTGAAACGGTCGGGAATGTCGTCCACGCGAGGGTTCAGGCTGAAGAAACCGCCAGCGCTGCCAGGCTTGGCGCCCGTACGCTCGTAGATCAGGTCATCCATTTCGGACACAGGCGTGACCTGCACAGCCAGGTCGGGTGGAAGCCCCAATGCCTCGGCCAGCCCACCGGCCGGGTCGGCGTCAATAGCGATGACGCTGCGCCCTCGCTCTGCGTAAATATAGGCCATCAGCGCAGCGAGGGTGGTCTTGCCCACCCCCCCCTTGCCGCTGATCGCGATTTTGTTCAACTGAGTCACCATTCACGTTTCACGCTTCACGTTTCACTCAGTATATCACAGACGCCGCTCTCACGCCAATGCTGTCTCGACGAACTGGGTCAGGTCCATCACCCGGACACGTATCTTCTGCGTGCGGGCCGCCTTGGAGAGGGTGCGCACACATTGGGGACAGGCTGAGACGAGGACCGTCGCACCCACCTCCGCCGCCTGCGCGATGCGTTGCGCCGACACCTCCTGCACCAGGTCTGGGTCGAACGTCTCCAGATCACCGCCGCCGCCGCAGCAGAGCGCATGCTCCCGCGACTGCTGCATCTCGACGAAGGTATAGCCCGGCACCCGGCGCAATACCTCGCGTGGTGCATCGAAGATGTCGCTCTTGCGGCCCAGATCGCACGGGTCGTGATACGTGACCACACCCCTCTGCACGGGCTCTGTCAACTCCAACCGTCCCTCTGCCACCAGGTCACGCAGCGCCTCCGCGGCGTGCACCACCTCGATGCCCAGTGGCTCACCGAGGACCTCGGGATAGGTGTGATGCCACATGTGATAGCAAGAGGGACAGGTCGTGACCACGCGGGGCACCCCCAGCGCCCGCATCTCCTGCACGTTGTGGCGGATCAGCGCCTCCGCTTGCTTCAACTGGCCCGCCATCAGCAGTGGAAAGCCACAGCACCGCTCGTCACCGCCCAGTGTCGTGAAACGAACGCCGGCGCGGCCCAACACGGTGGCGAAACTCTGGGGGATGCCGTAACTCATGGGGAACATGGCCGAGACGCAACCCACAAAGTAGGCCAGGTCAGCTCCGGTATCACGCACCAGCCCCTCCGGCTTCTCGGCCAGGTTGTCGGTCCAGGCCAGGCGGGCGGCATTGTCCTCACCGGAGACGTTGTAGTGCGTACCGATGCGTTCACCCAACATGCCGAGCGCGCGCATCCCCTTGTGCAGCGCCTCGTCTGCACCCAGCGCGTCGAGCCCGCTGACCAGGTAGCGTTCCTGCATCACGTGTTGACGCATGACCTCGACCAGGCGGCGCACGCTGAGGCTGTGGGGACAGTGAGCCGTACACGTATCGCAGCCCAGGCAGCGCCAGATGCTGGCGTCGGCGGCCAGCGTGTCCTCCAGCCCAAACTGCGCCAGGCGCATCATCTGCGCAGGACGATAGCGCATGGCCGGGACAGTGGGACAGCCAGAGGAGCACCGCTCGCACTGGTAGCACAGGTATACGTTTTCGCCGCACTCCCGGCGGACCCACTCCGCCATGTCGGTACTCAACATGATCGCCATGTCTCTCACTCCACCCCTTCGGCTGCGCTCAGGGCAGGCGTCGGGCGCGGCAGCAGCCCTGCCCCCTCGACAATCGGCCGCACCGCCTCCTCCCACTCGATGGCCATGATGTGGATGCCGGCCACCCCCTCGATCTCGCGGATCTCCTGGATCTGCTCGATACACATCTTGATCCCTTCCTGCTGCCAGGCCTCCCGGCGGCCCTTCTTGTCCTCCTTGGGGACACCGGCCACGATCGCCTCCATCCGCTGCACGTACTCCTCCTGCACGATCATCCCCGGCACCTTGTCCCGCATGTAGCGGGCCGCGCCAGCGGACTTGAGTGGGCCGACGCCGGCCAGGATGTAGACCTTCTCGTGCAGGCCCATGTCTACCACCCGCTTCATGAACTCGCGGAAGCGCGGCACGTCGTAGATCAACTGCGTCTGGATGAAATCGGCTCCCGCCGCCACCTTCTTGGCCAGCCGGTAGGGCCGGAACTCGAACGGATCGCCGAAGGGATTGGCGGCCGCGCCGATGAAGAAGCGGGGTGCAACGCCCTTGACCTCGTCGCCACACTGGAAACGGCTCGCGTCGCGCAAATCCTTGACCATGCAGATCAACTGCACCGAGTCCAGGTCGTGCACGTTCTTGGCCGTGGGATGGTTGCCGAAACTCTGGTGGTCGCCGGTCAGGCAAAGCAAGTTGCGCAGCCCCAATGCGTAGGCCCCCAGGAGATCAGCCTGGATCGCCAGCCGGTTGCGGTCCCGGCACGTCATCTGCACGGTCGGCTCCAGCCCTTCCCCCATCGTCAGCGCCGCCGCGGCAATGCTGGACATGCGCACGATGGCGGTCTGGTTGTCGGTGATGTTGACCGCGTCAGCCGCGCCCTTGAGGAAGCGCGCCTTGTTGCGGATCACCTCCGGGTCGGCCGACTGCGGCGGCCCCAACTCCGCCGTCACTGCAAAGTGACCCGCCCGCAGGATCTTTTCCAGATTGCTGCCTGCCTTGTAGCCGTTCGTCTGTTCGCCTGCCATGATTCACCTCACTCCGCTTCTACCAGCCGCAAGTCCTCGCGCACGATCTTGCGCACCCCGCCGTCGCGGCTCTTCGACCAGTTCTTGGGGGGCTGAATCTCCATCAGTTGTTCTACCCTGTCCAGTTTCACCGCCCGCTCCCAGATCAACTGCCAGGCACAAGGGGTGTCCGGGTCCACTTCGCATTTTCCGTTCTGAGAACCGCCGCATGGCCCGTTGAGCAGTTGCTTGGAACAGCGGGCGATTGGACAAACGCCGCCCGTGATGCCCAGGATGCAATCGCCGCAGGCCTGGCAGCGTTCCTCCCACACGCCCTGCTCCTCCGGTAGGCCCAGGAAGGTGGTGTTGAGCCCGGGCACTGTGACGGCATCAGGGAAGCGCTCGTTCATCGCCTGCACGCCGATGCCGCAGGCCAGGCTGAGGACGGCGTCGTACTGCCCCAGCCGTTCCCCCAAGGGGTCTATGTACTCCCACTCGCACTGGCGTTGCACCGTGACCTCATCTACCCCCATCGGGCTCGCTCGGAGACCGGCACCAGCGTCCAGTTGGCTCTTCATACGCAGCGCCGAGGCCAGGATGCCAACCTCCTTTTCGCCGCCGGCAAAGCAGACGGTCACACAGGTGCCGCAGCCCACCACCAGTACCTTACGGGCATCGCCCAGCAGCGCTACGATTTCCTCAAGTGGCTTCTGTTCAGCAATTATCATCAGCAACCTCCATTTTGTTTAGCGGGTTGGGCCCCAACTCCCGCACCTTCTCCGACATCTCTGTCACTTTCTCGGCGAACTGCGCCCCCATCGCCGAGGACAAGTTCACCATCGCGGCTCGCTCTCCGCCCAGGCCAATCCGGTCGAGCAAACCAGCGACGTACTTTATTCTCCGTTTCGCGTTGACATTACCCTCCAGGTAATGACAGTCGCCCTCCAGTCAGCCAGCCACCATCACGCCGTCCACGCCGCGCTCGAAAGCGTGGAGGATTTCTGTCACCTCCACCCGTCCCGAGCAGGGCACCTCAACGATGCGCACGGTGGATGGATACTGGATGCGCATCCCCCCCGCCAGGTCGGCGGCGGCGTAGGCACAATGGCGGCAGCAGAAGGCCAGGATCGTAGGCTTGAATGCTGCTTCCTCTCCCACCATTTTCTCGCTCCTTTCCTCACTCCTCATAAGAAAAGCCGGCGCAGCCAGACAGCAAATCCCTCAGCCTGGGTAGAGTATGATTCTCAATGCCTCTATGACATCGCCAGCCTGGAGAGTTAGACTGATCCTAGCTTCTCCTACTCCTTCTATTGCTCTCCTCGCACTTCCAGCACATCAGCAAGAGCAGAAGGAACATCCGGGTTGGCCACCAGGTAAGCTGCCTCTAATAGTGAACTTTTCCCCGTATTGTTCTTCCCTGCAATGAGATTGCCCCGCGCCAGCCGCTCAATCTCAAACTCTCTGAAAAGACGGTAGTTCCCTATCCGCAAATCGGGCAATAACATCTCGCCACCTCTTTCATCCCACCGCCACCTCTAACAGCTCATCAATCACTCTCAGACCACAACAGCACAGTGTTTGACAGGACGGGAATGCTGTGTTATACTATAATCAAGATAGAGAGTAAATCCGGGGCCAGGCGGGACGGCTGTATGCAGCGGTTCACCTGGGTAACCAGGTAAACGCCTGCCGGTTTCTCTATCGTTTCTTTTTCGCCAGTTGTCGCCACTTCACTACCTTCCCTGCCACAATCCGCCGTTCAATCAGGTCTACAAACTCGCTTCTGCCCTCGAATTGACACCGCACAGCGCCAGCAACAAAATCAGCCAGTTGGATAATGCCGTCCTGTTGGCTGTCTACGTGCGCCAGTTTGCTTAGCCCCAATCTGGAGAGCACGAATCGGTCGAAAGCATCCCGTTGCGCTCGCGTATTGAAGTGTACGTCAGCGAGCATCTCAAGATCAGGATAGTAAGCCAGACACTCCTGCATCAGTTCACAGAACATCAGCCCATAGTTTTCGGGGGTATCCGGGACTCCCTGACCCTCTTTGTCCACAACCAACCAGAAGATGTGAGCATCTTGCCCAGCCAGCAAGTCTAGCACCTTCTTCCGTGTACTGTCAAATGCATTCCACCACTTGATCTCATGCCCACTCTGCCTCCTCAGCCGAACCTTCTTCCCCTTATGGCTGAGCTGCTTGACAACCCTCCGCAGTCTACGCGGGTTCGAGGTGACAATTGCTGCAAAGGCCACATATCTGTCGCCAGGATCAGGCAAATTGCCAGATTCGTCTATATAGGCAACGACAAGTGACTGTTCAACCACCGATATCTCCCATTTTACCTGCTCCAGTGTTATGCTCTCACTGCCTTACTTACCTCACCTCCACCATCTCCGGCTCCAACAGCGCCGCGATCTCCGCTTCCACCTGCAAGTCCCGATAGCGGAGCAGTTGGATCGCTTTGGCCGGGCACTCGGAGACACAGATACCGCAGCCGTGGCATTGAGCCGGCTCGACGTAGGCCGCGCCGATGATGCCCCCCACTCCACTGAAATCGGCCCGCACCTGGGGCACGTCATACGGGCAGATACGCACGCAGGTCAGGCATCCGACGCATTTCTCCGCGTCTACCTGCGCCACGATGCCACCCACCTCGAGCACGTCCTTGCTCAGGATCGTCATGGCCCGGGCGGCGGCGGCCTGCGCCTGCACGATCGTCTCATCCAGGAACTTGGGATAGTGCGCCATCCCTGCCAGAAATACGCCGTCACTGGCAAAGTCTACCGGACGCAGTTTGACGTGCGCCTCCAGGAAGAAACCGTCCAGGTCTACGGGCACCTTGAGCCGCGTCGCCAGTTTGCCCGCCCCCTCCGGCGGCACCACCGGCATGCTCAACACCAGCAGATCAGGCTGCAGCACCAACTCCTCGCCCAACGACGACTCCCATACCCTTACTTTGAGGCGCTGATCGTCACCCGGCGACTCCTGGCCAGGCAGTCCTGCGTCTTGCATCCTGCTCCCTGCTCCCTCAATGACCGGCTTGCGGTCAAAGTCGTAGCGTACGAACACCACACCCTGCCGCCGCGCCTCCTGGTACAGCCGCTCCTGGAAACCATACGTGCGGATGTCTCGGTACAAGATGGTAACCTGCGCCTGGGGATTCAGTCGTTTGAGTGCCAGTGCATTCTTGATCGCCGTCGTGCAGCAGATGCGAGAGCAGTAACGCTCAGCAGGACCTACGCAGAGGATCATCACGACGGACTTGGCGATCAGGGACTGGTGACCAGGGATCAGGAGACGGAGACCTGTTCCCTGCTCCCCGATCCCTGATCTCTGATCCCCGATTCCTGCCAGCACTTTCTCAAACTCCTGCTGCGTGACGATGCGTGGGTCGGTGCCGTAGCCGTACTCTGGCCCCCGGTACTCCACGCCGCCCGTCGCCACGATCGTCGCTCCGTGACGCACCTCGTATTCTCCGGCAGCACTGCGCAGCCGCGAGGTGAAGTTGCCGGCAAAGCCGCTACTCTGCACAAATTCGCTCTGCAAATGTACGGTGATCTGAGGGTGCCACTCCACCCGCTCGATCAACCCTTGCAAGAAAGCCTGGGGGTCGCGCCACACCAGGCCAGTTTCCCAATCTACCAGTTTCCCAACGGACCACAGATTGCCGCCCAGCCGCTCCGCCCGCTCGACCAGGTGCACGGGTAGGCCCTGGTCGGCCAGCGTCAGCGCCGCTGTCATTCCAGCCACCCCACCACCGACGACGAGGGCCGCCTTCTGCACCGGTACCTCGGTCTTGTGGAGCGGCTCCAACCGCAGCGCCTTCGCCACCGCCATACGTACCAGGTCCTTGGCCTTCTCTGTCGCCGCCTCCCTGTTCTCCGAGTGCACCCACGAGCACTGGTTGCGGATGTTGGCCATCTGGAACATGCCGGGATTCAGTCCTGCCTGGCGAATGCTGTCTTGAAACAGTGGCTCGTGGGTCAGTGGCGTACAGGAGGCAACCACGACCCGGTTCAGATTCAGTTCCTGCGCTTTTTCTGCGATACGCCGGATGGAATCCTGCGAACAGGTATACAGGTTGTGCTCGGCGTGCACCACCCCCGGAAGGCTTGCCGCATGGTCGGTCACCGCGGGCACGTCGAGGAAACCACCGATATTCGACCCACAGTGACAGACGAACACGCCGACGCGGGGGGCTTCCCCGGCGATGTCCCGTTCCGGCGGGTATACCACTTCCTCCGTGCAGGTCCAGCGGGCCAGAGACAGCATCGCCCCGGCAGTGGCCGCGGCCCCACTGGCCTCAACGACCGACTCAGGGATATCCTTCGGCCCGCGGAACGGCCCCACGGCAAAGACCCCTGGCCGGCTCGTCTGGAGCGGTTCGAAGGGAAGTGTGCGACAGAACCCGTGTTCGTCCAGGTCTACGCCCAAGCGCCGCCCCAACTCACGCACGCGCTCTGGAATCTCCATCCCTACCGACAGCACCACCAGGTCGAACTCTTCCTCGCGAATGTGCAAATTGCGAATTGCGAATTGCGAATCTCCGCCATTCGTCATTCGCCATTCGCTATTTGCTCCTGGCTCCTCGACGTACCTCAAGATGAGATTGTGCATCTTGGGGTCTTCCCTCACGAACGAAATACGCGAACGGACGTAACGGATACCGTACCGTTCTTCCGCCCGGCGGTAGTACTCATAGTACCCCTTGCTGAAGGCCCGCATGTCCATCATGAAGACAGTGACCTGCGTGTCTGGCTCGTGTTCGCAGGCCATAATGGCCTCTTTGGTGGCATACATACAGCAGACGGCCGAGCAATAGTCGTGGGTCTGGTCACGGGAGCCCACGCATTGCAGGAACGCGATCTTCTTCGGCACCTGCTCGTCCGAAGGGCGCTGCACGTGGCCGTAGGTCGGGCCGGAGGCAGAGAGCAGCCGCTCGAACTGGAGCGCAGTGACCACGTTGGGGTGACGCCCCCACCCGTACTCCACAGCTCGCTCGGCTTGATAGGCCTCGTAACCAGGAGCCAGGACAATCGCGCCCACCTGGACGTCCTGAATGCGTTCCACCATATCGTGGTTGACCGCGTCGGCCTGACAGGTATACCAGCAACTCAGGCACTCCGAGCAGATACCGCAGGCCAGGCAGCGCGCCGCCTCCGCCTGGGCCAGCTCGTCGGTGTAGCCGGTCTCCACTTCAGCAAAGCTCTTGATACGCTCCTCCACCGGCAGCTCCGGCATCGGCACCCTGGGGTTGACCTGCACTTCTCCCCGCGCGATCCGCTCTTGAATCTCGGCCCGGCTCAGGTCCACTACAGGCAATTCCGGTTTCAGCGCCGGTTCCAGTTCCTCCCCACGCAGGTAACGATGGATGGACTGGGCGGCCCGGTGACCGGAGGCCACCGCCTCGACGACAAACGCGGTACCAGTGGTGGCGTCACCTGCGGCGAAGACACCCGGCCGTGTAGCGGCCATCGTATTGGGGTTGACCGCGATCGTCTGCTGGCGGGTGACGCCCACACCCGCGCTCTCCGGGATGAAGGCCAGACCAGCCCGCTGCCCAATGGAAAAAATGACGACGTCGCAGGGGATAACGTGTTCCGACCCCGGTTCTGTCTCCAGCGTCAGCCGTCCCGTCTCGTCAAACTGCATGAAGGTGACGTTGAGGCACTCCAGCCCCCCTACCTGTCCGTTACCATCGGCGAGGATGCGCTTGAAAGAACGACCAGGATGAATGTACACACCCTCGGCCTCGGCCGCTGCGATCTCCCAGGGATGAGACGTCATCTTCTCACGGCTCTCCAGGCAGGCCACGTGGACCTCCGCCGCGCCCAGCCGTACTGCAGTGCGGGCCACATCTATCGCCGCATTGCCGCCGCCCAAAACCGTCACCCGCTTCCCGACAATGTCAGGCGGGTTGCCCAGCCGCACGTCGCGCAGGAAGACAGTGTTGACTATCACCCCATCCAAGTTGACGCCTTCGATGGGTAGCAGGCGCCCCTCGTGCGCGCCGACGGCGATGAGCACCGCGTCGAACCCCTCGTCGAAGACGTCGTCCAGGCTGTCCACCCGTGTATTCAGTCGCAGTTCCACCCCCAGATCAACGATATCCTGCACCTCTCGCTCCACGATCGCGGTGGGCAGCCGATGTTCTGGAACACCCACGCGCAACATACCACCTGCTACAGGCAGTGCCTCGAAGACGGTAGTAGCGTATCCCATTTGGCACAGATCCTGAGCAGCGGTGAGCCCACACGGGCCTGAACCGATGATGGCCACACGCTCCTCGTACCGGCGCTCGGCTGGTTCCGGCGGCACACGGGGTTGAGCGTAGACCTTGGCGGTGACGAACCGCTTGAGCGCATGGATGTTGATGGGGTCATCCAGCTTGCCCCTGTTGCACGCATCCTCGCAGCGGTGGTTGCAGATGCGGCCACAGATGCCAGGGAAAGGGTTGTCCTCTTTGATGACCCGCAGCGCGTCCTCGTAGCGGCCTTCGCGGATAAGGGCGATGTAACCCTGGGCACGCTGGTGAGTAGGACAGGCGTCCCGGCACGGGGAGATGCCGCGCTTTTCGATGGCATAGGCATTGGGCACGGCCTGGGGGTACAATTTGTGGGCTGCCCGTTGGAACACCAGTCCCTCGTTGAAGCGGCTCGGAATAATGACCGGACAGACACCGGCGCAATCGCCACAACCGGTACACTTGTCCAGGTCAATGTAGCGCGGGTGGGTCTGCACACGGACAGTAAAGTTCCCCGCCTCTCCACGTGCCTCCAGCACCTCGCTGTCCACCAACAGTTCGATGTTGCGATGGCGGCCAGCATCTACCAGCTTAGGACTGACGATGCACATGGCACAGTCGTTAGTAGGGAAGGTCTTGTCCAGTTGTGCCATGTGCCCGCCGATGGCCGACTTATTCTCGACCAGGTAGACCTTGTAGCCGGCCTCGGCCAGGTCCAGCGAGGCCTGGATGCCGGCGATCCCTCCGCCGACGACCATAACCGCGCCTACGGGATTATCTTGTTTGACAGTCTGCGCCATTGTCCACCTCTCATCAGTCCCCGTCCCAACCTGCTCCCAGCCCCACGCAACACGCTTCACGTTTCACGTTTCACGCTTCACGTTTCACTTGCAGGCGGCTCCCACACGTGCACAACCTGGATGCCATCGGCCTCCAATGCCTGTACAGCAGTCTCCCGATCCACCCCCTCCAGGCGAAGGGCGATGACCCTCTCCCCAGGCTTCTCGCCCCAGAATGTTCCCAGCGAGTAGATGTTGCCACCCAGAGCCCCAACACAGCTTGTGACCCGCGACAAGCTGCCCACCTTCTCCGGGATGACAACGGTGATGCGCGTTGAGGGGTGTCCGCCCCCCAGTCCCTCGACAAAAACGCGGAAGATGTCCGTGTCGCTGATAATGCCAATCAGCCTGTCATCCTCGAGAACGGGCAGGCAACCGATACGATGATCTACCATGATCCGTGCTGCCTCTTCGATGGGGACATCAGGCCCCACAGTGATGACCGGGCTATGCATCACCTGCCCAATCTGTGTATTGGAAAGGATGTACTCCACCTCGAAGACACTGAGGGTGGTGGCAGGTGTAGGAGATGCGTAAACCAGGCTTCTCTCGGTAACAATGCCGACCAGTTTGCTATCCTTGTCCACCACTGGTAAATGACGGAAGTGGCTGCTGCGGAGCAGGTCCAAAGCATCCTTCAAACTGGTGTCGGTCGTGACAGTGACTGGATTACGAGTCATTCGATCTCTGACTAACATGTCTCCCCTCCCTCTTTACAGGCTCACGTTTCACGTTTCACGCTTCTCAACGGATTAGGCCCCACTTTCTTGACACGCTCCGTCAGTTCTCGAATCGCGTTGGCAAATGGATTTCCCATACCGCCGGAAACGAAATACATCTCCAACCGCTTGCCGCCCAGGCCAATCTGATCCAGCAGTGCCTTCGCGTACTCCACCCGCGCTCGCCCGCGCACATTGCCGTGCACATGATGGCAGTTACCAATCGGGCAGCCCACTACGCAGACCCCATCAGCCCCCTGCGCAAACGCCTCCAGCAGATAGCGCACATCTGTCTTGCCGGTACACGGCAACTTGACCAGTTTGACATTAGCCGGGTACTTTATACGCAGCGCCCCGGCCGTGTCGGCGGCCATATACGCGCAATAGATGCACATAAAGACCGTGATCTCAGGTTGGAAGTTGGAGGTTGGAGGTTGGAGGTTGGAAGTTGGAGATTGGAGGTTGGAGGTTGGAGATTCGCCATTCGCCATTCGCCATTCGCTGATTTGCTGATTTGCCGATTTGCTGATTTGCTGATCTGCTGATTTGCCGTTGTTCATTGGCTCATTGTTCATTATTCATTGTCTCATTGTTCATTGTCTCATTGTTCATTGAACTGCCCACGCTCCCAGTGGCAACCCCAGAATCTGCTCGTCCTGGTAAGCAATCAACTGGATCGCCTTGGCCGGGCAGTCCCCCGTGCACGTGCCGCATCCAGTGCACAGCGCCGGGTCAATGTACGCTGCTCCCTTGAGCCCTCCTACCCCCGTATCCGCATAGCGCACCTTGGGAATCTCGAACGGACAGGTACGCACACAGGTGAGACAGCCCACACACTTGCTCTGGTCCACCACCGAGATGACGCCGCCAATGTAGAGCATTCGTGTGGCCAGGATCGTCAGCGCCCGCCCCGCCGCTGCCTGCGCATTGGTGATGCACTCCTCGATGAACTTGGGGTAGTGGGCCATCCCGCAGATGAAAATCCCCTCCCTCGCCATGTCCATCGGGCGCATCTTGAGGTGAGCCTCCATAAAGAAGCCCTCACTGGAAAGCGGCACATCCAGGATGCGGGCCAACTCCTCCGTTCCCTCTGATGGCTCAATCGCCATACTCAACGATAGGAGATCAGGGTGGAGCACAATTTCCTGGCGTAGAGAGGATTCCCAGGCTGCGACCTCAAGTTGGCCCCGATCGTTCACACGGCATTGCGGCATGTGGGCGTCATCATAGCGGACGAACATGACGCCACGCTGCCGTGCCTCAGTGTAGAATGCCTCCCTGAACCCGTAGGTAATGATGTCCTTGTAGAGAACAACTACCCGGCAGTATGGG
>Ga0172363_10000403_pt1 | contig 31966 bp, 33 predicted proteins | sample LakKivs2_kivu2a2_FD_114541 | JGI IMG/M metagenome (GOLD analysis project Ga0172363, IMG submission 114541) | Sediment microbial communities from Lake Kivu, Rwanda - Sediment s2_kivu2a2 | ecosystem: Environmental > Aquatic > Freshwater > Lake > Sediment | place: Rwanda: Western Province, Lake... | reverse complement strand
GGAAAAACGTAATCAAGAAACACAAGAATTTGCTAATAAACTAATATCTCAAGGACATACGTGTGTTGAGTATTTAGAAACATATCCTATTCAAATAAAATGGTGTGGTAAAAATAAATGTAACCATAAGTAAATTAATATTACTCCCAAATTTCATTATCATAATCACAGCAATCATTAGTTAATTTATTATACCAATCTAATATAATTAACCCATTTTTTGTTAAATTTTCATTTTTACAATTCTCTCCAACACAAACAAAATCAAAATCATTTACATTATATGCGATACCATCTGGATTATTACCTGGAAATCCATGATATAAAATAAATGTTGAATTCGTTTCAGTAATTAAAATATCTATTTTTTTATAATTATGAGTTATAATGTATTCGTCATTACAATTATTATTATTAATAATATATTTATAATTTTTTAAGTTTGATAATTCATCAACCACCATTTTTCTATGTGATATAACTGATATCATATATAATAATATTGATTTATTTTTAAATCTTTAACTTAAAATAATTTTATATTATTTTATTTATATTATTTACTTAATATTTATAAAAAATTGATTTATTTTTTTTATATGAAGACATTTATTATATTATAATATACAACAAAATGTTTATACAAAAAATAAAAATAATAGTTCCTGATGAAGTTATTGAATTAGTATATTGTGAAAAAAATGGTGATTATATTAAATTTTTTAATAATGATTTAGAAAAATTAAATCGTAAAATAATTATATATAAAACTTTTGATATACATTGTTTACAACATAATATTTTTAAATTACAACTAACACATACAGATTTTGATTGGAAAACTTTTAATATTGAAATAACACCACCTAATGATTATATTCATAAAATTCAATATACATTAGAATATAATAAAGAACTTGAAGGTTTTGAATTTATAGAAAAAAATTGATTAAATATATTTATAAAATAATTATTTATTATTTATATTATAAATCATATAAAATGAGCAAAAAATTATTAGGAAATCCACTACCATTAAAATATTTAGTTATTACTAATCCTGATGGAGGACATACAGGTCAAACTGCAGGTAAAATAACTTTAAAAGAAGCTAAAAATTTGTTAAAAACAGAAGGAATATGTGTATATATTTTTAAGGTTCCAACAACTATGTATCATAATCTAATGTTTACACCCTTGAAGATTTAAAATGAGACAAAATATAATTAAAACAATTTAAAGAAATAATAACTATATTATTATTAGGGTGATGAGTTATTAAGTTAATTCTATCTTTAATTAATTGTAATTAAATTACTAAATATTAATTAAAGGGTTTTTTAGGTTTGTGAGCATCCTTATCTATGAAGTTTATTGTAATTACTTATAAAAAGTTTATGCAATAATGGAGATTTTTAAACCTAATTTAAAAATTCAGTTATGTTTGACGACATAACAAAAATCATAATTTACATATTTCTGTAATGAATAAACCTTGATAATTTTTAATAAGAAATTTGTCTCATTTTAAATCTTCAAGGGTGTAAATATCCATTATGTGAATATTACAATTGTTTAGAAATAAATCAATATAAAGATGATGTTTGGACTTCATTGAATGTAGTTAATAAACAAGAAAAAGATTTTACTGAATATATTGAAATACTATGTGAATATAATGAAATATACAAAGAATATGAATACAAAATATTATATAAACAAATATAATTTTATATTTTAATGAAAATTTATAAAAAAAATACATACATAATTCTTAACAACAAAAACGTAAAGTTGAATCATTTGTTAATTCATAAGACAATTGAAATATTTCTTTAAATTCAATTAATTGATCAAAATTTAATGTTAAACAATTATTGTATTTGTCTAATATATTATTTACTTTTTCAATAAATTTTTGTGTTTTAAAATCTTGATCTTTAATTTTAATTAATAATCTTTTTGGTATTAATAATTTATTTTGTGGAATATTCATTTTACAATTAACCAATGTATCATCTAAATCAAAGATAATTATTTTTGTCATTAAATATAAATTATTTAGTCTTATAAATTTTTTTTTATATTAAAATTTAATTTAAATTTTTTTAATCAACTTTCCAAAACTAAATGTAATTTCAAATTTTGTTTTATTTACCTCTTAAGATATCAAAGTATTTTGTATATTTGTCTTCATTTTTAACGTTGTCCATCTTTTCAATAAGATAAGGAATTATATCTCTATGTGATTTAAGTGTAGAATTTTTTATGTTTGTAACAATTTTATTAAACTCTTCTTCTAAATCTAACTCAATAATCATTTCTACTAAAGAAATAATACACCCTTCCATACAACCATCAATAATATCAGGCGTTTTTCCGCATTTTAACATAATTTGTTTGACTGCATTAATTTTATCTTGTTTAACAAAATCGCTGTCTAAAACTTTTTCAGTAATTTCATCATGTGGGTTAGGCAATTTTTCAAAAAAATCAATAGAATGGTTAAATGATATTATGATTAAAGAAAATATATTTATACAACACGCTGAAAATGATGGTGAAAAAATTATTAAGATAAATAATAAAAAATATAAATGTGATGGTTATTGTAATGATACTAATACAATTTATGAATTTTATGGGGACCTATGGCACGGAAATCCAGATAAATTTAATAGGGATTGTATTAATCCTTTAAATAAAAAAACATTTGGTGAATTATATGATGAAACTATGTTGAGAGAAAAAATATTAAAAGATTATGGATATAATTTAATCACTATATGGGAAAGTGAATTTAATAAATAATTTACAAATAATTTATTTATTAAATAATGATTACCACTCTTTGTTATAGCATTTTTAATTAATTCGTTATTATGACTTCCTGCGTTATCCAAAATAATAAGATGGTCTTTGTATTTTGAAAATACATTTTTTTCTAAAAATTCTAATAATCGTTCTTTTGTCATACCACCTTTTTCATATAATTCTTTTCCAACACATTTTGAATTACTTATTGCTACTAATAATGTAAATTTACGAAATACAAATTGATTAGATGTTTTTATTACACACCTTCTACCTAATTCACATCTACTATATGTTGGTTTTAAGGCAGAACCTACACTTGTTTCATCTAAACAAATAATTTTACTCATAGGAAATTGTTTGACCCTACTATAAAATTTATTTAATTCAGTTTGTTTCTCAATTGGTTTTTTATATCTTTCTTTTGGGAAATGCTCGTGTCTTGTTCTTTTTCTTGTTTTATTATTATCTCTTATTACTTGTCCTAAATGTTGAGGTGTAATATCAAATGTAGTATATTTCTTTTTCATATCAATTGCTAATTCATTCATAGTAAGTTGCTCGTTTTGTTTCAATAATTCCAACGCAGTTTTCACTTGTGGTTTTGTAATTTTGTAAGAAATAGATTTTCTGTTTCTTTTTGTTAGATTTTTAGAAGTTTCATATCTTTTTACCCATCGTTGTAATGTAGATTTTTTACAATCAAAAATTTTACAAGTTTTTCTAATATTGTCTTTATTTTTCAAATAATATTTAACAGCAGATATTTTATAATCTTCGCTTTTATGTGTCATTCATATAATAAAAAAAGAATATTTATTTGTCCCATTTTAAATCTTCAAGGGTGTAAAGGGGACATATTTTATTTATTGATTCATAACTAAAATTTGTATGTCTTCTATATATTACTTTAAAAAATGACATTAACGAACCAGTAGAATTGTTTTTCATATCTATATTATCATCATATTTAAATTTGGTTAATTTTGGTAAATTAGTGAATTTAGTTATTTTATTTTTTTCACAATTTAATTTTGTTAGTTTTGGTGGTAAATTATTTAATTCCACTATTAGATTGTTTGAACATACTAATTCGATAAGATTTTGTGGTAAATTATCTAATTTTGTAATTTGGTTATGGTCACAATCTAAATATTCTAATGATTCTGGAAGCATATCCAATGATTTTATATCATTATTAACACAAATTAATTTTTCTAATCCAAAAGGTAAATTATCTAATTTAGTAACATTTGATTGGGAACAATTTAAATGGATAAGATTGGAAGGTAACGCATTCACACATGAACCCAAATTATTTATAGAAATATCCAAATATTTTAAATTTTCCAATTCAATTAAATTAATTTGAGTTAATCCAGTTTGAGAAACCAACAAATATTCTAATCCCGATGGTAAATTATCCAAGTTTTCTAATTGATTATCAGAAATATCCAAATATACTAATTCCAATGGTAAATTTGAAATAGATTTTATTTTATTTGACGAACATATTAAATATTTTAAATTTGTATAATTTGAAAAATTAACATTTCCAATAACTTCATTATTTGAAAAATCAAAATATTCAAGTGAAAACATATTTGAAGGAATTAATGTAATCCTATTGATAGAACAATTTAACCATACAATATTAGAGTTATACATTAGTTTTTTGATATTGACAAGTTTATTGGAATTACAATCAAAATGTGTTAATTTTTTAAAACTATCAATAGATTTAAATTTAGGTAATTTATGTAAATTTATATTTTCACAATTGATATATTTTAAATCTCTATCAAAAATATTAAAATTTGTGAAATTTTTGTCAACGAATGAAAATTTAATATATTCTACTTTATATATTTCAAAATTAACTATTACATTATTAATAATTGTTTTTTTATAATAAATTCGAAATTTAATGTTAAAATTTTGGTAATTACCACCTAAATATACATCTTGTGCTCCATAAGCGACCAATTGCATTAATGCTCCTCCTAATGGACTCATTATATTAAATTTACTCTTGTTTAATTTAAATATACAATTATTTAAATCAAAAAAAATTTATAAAAAAAAAATCATTTTTTTTAATCAGTATTACCACCTCTTGAACCATAAAAATCAGCTTGTTTAGGGGTAACACAAGCACAACCGTATCCATCATTAAAATTCATACCAGAATATTGGTTAGCAACATATTTTTGAGCAAAATCACAATTAGATGAATCTTTATCAGTGAGTTTGAAAGGAGGAGCATATTGAGCAGGGCAACAATTTGGACTTATTTTGTTATAGGTAATATCATATTTAGCAACAGAACCATCAGGATCTAACATATACATACGTTCAAATTTGTTTCTGAGTTGGGCATCATCAACAGCTTTGGTAAATTCATCAATTTGTGAATCTTTAGCATTAGCAGACCATTTAAAACCTCTATTATCAAAAGTATCTTGAGCAGAATTTTGATTAACCCCAATGTCTTGAGATGGACCCATAGGATTAGCTGGTTGTGATTTATACATACCTTGAATATCATCATTTTTACCCATATCTAATCTATCAGCAACTTCAAACGCATTGTTATCAACCCAATTTTGTGAATTTACTCTAAAATTTTCTTTATTAACAGATTCACTTGATACTTTTTCATATCTTCCATTGAAAAACCAAACTAAAACAATAAGGATAACAATTAAAACAATAATCTGAGTTATTTTATGCATTATAATATATAATAATGATATAAAATTTTTAGTTCGATTAAAATAAAAAATTAATTCTTATATATTTTATAAATTTTATCTTGAATGTTATTTATATTTTTTATTATAATAATTTGAAATTTATTGTGATTTATTAAAATTACATTATATTTATTTGTTTCAGATTCAAAATTTTCAAATTTAAAAGTAATTAAGAAAATTAATATCAGTATTATTACAAATATAAAAGTAAATTTATTATTCATATAATAGTTTTGTTATAAAATATAATACTCTAATATATTAAAATTAATTGAATTAATTTTATTAACTTTATAAAATTAATTTATATGTGGCAAATAAATATCATCAAATATCCATTTATTAATAGCAAAATTTGTTTTATCGAAAAATATTCTAGCATAATAATCTATAAATATATCGTATTTAACTAGTACTTTATTTATCTTATTTATATAATTATAATTTATTGATATTTTATCGTAAAAATAATTATCTGGTAATTTAATTTCATTATTGTGTTTATATTTTTCATAGTCAATAGATGAATATTTTTCAAATGAATCATTATAACATTCCAAAAATATTTCTTCTAATTCGTTAATCATTATATCGTAATCTACAGATATATTTTTTCTGTTGAAAATATTTTTTCTTATAACATATAAACCTTCTGGCGCCACAACAATTGAACCTAATAACTTTCCATTATTATGATGGTCGATAAAATGTATAATATCAGAAATAGAAGGAAATTCATAAATAATTCCATTTTTAATTCTAGAACCAATATATGGTGTTTTTGGATGAGTATGAAATATGTAATTAACTTCTAAAGCCTCAATACAGTTTTTAGGCATAAAAATTATTGGATCAGATGGTTCAACTCTAGACCCAGAAATTATATTAATATTTGAAACCTTATTTTTTTCAAAATAAATAAATCCAGAATGTTCTGAAAATCTTGAAATCTTAGATTGTGATATATTTTTATTTTTTTCTATATATATTTGATTTGAACCAATTTCATAAAGTCCATCTAATACATTTAATTGATTTGTTGACATAAGACACCACTCAATATCAAAATCTTTAAAATTTGTTGTTAATAAATTTTTATATAATTCTGAATTAATCATATTATGAGATTGAAAAATATGTAATTCAGATTCATAAATTTTTATGGATTTATTTTTAAATTTATAAATATAAAGATTATTAAATTTCTTTTCACAACAACAACATTTATTAATTTTATTTTTAATAGTTGATATATTTGTAATAAATTTTAAAAGTTTATAAATAATATTTGAATTTGTATATATATATTTATTAGTTGAATTATCCATAATATAAATGTTTATTTTATATTATAGCAGAAAAAACTTTTATATATAAATTATCTCAGTAATAATATAAATTTGTTTATATTTTTTAAAGTCTCCAATTAAACACCATATCAAATCAACTTTATCTTCTTCATATATGATACTCATTCCATTTTTAATAATTTCTTTTAATTCATTTATTATTTCAAATGAAAAAACTTTTTTTTTACCCAAATTATTTTTAATATTTTGACTAAAATATTTTGTTTTTTGGTCTATGAATGGATTATCACAAGACCATATTATATTATTTGATTTATCAACACTAAATGCCAAAAAATATTTGCATTTCATTTCAAATTGATCCCAATTAATATAAAGTATATTATTTGTATTTGTATCTTTATTAATAAAGTATTCTTTATTAATTATATGATTAAAAATAGTTTTATTTTGTTTCCAATTCATTAATAATATAATATTTAAAAAAAAAATTGACAAATAAATATTATTATTAGAGTTTTATATAAAATTTAATGGATAGTATTTTTGAAAAAGAACATATAAATTTCGATAATTTAACAAAAAGTGATTTAATTTTAATAAATACAAAATTAAATATAAAAGTAAATAATTAAATAAATATCAATAATTTAAATATAATTATTGATCTTAAAAAATTTGTGAAATTAAAAACATTAATATGTATAAATTATGGAATAAGTGATTTTATAAATTTTCCACCAACACTTGAAATATTAAATTGCATTGGTAATTTAATTCAATCACTTGATAATTTACCATTAGGAATTAAAATATTATTTTGTGCTCATAATTCAATACAATATTTGGATAATCTTCCATCAACTTTAACCCAATTACATTGTTATTACAATCCAATAAAAAAATTAAATTATCTTCCTTCAAGTATATTGATATTAAATATAGGATCAACTCTAGTAGAAGAAATAGAATTTCCATCATTATTGGAAGAACTTTATGGATGTGATATTAAAATTATAAACAAATATTCATTACCAAAAAACATAAAAATAATTCAAAAATTTGATAATAACTCAAATGGATTTTATAAAAATTGTATTCAATTAAATCTAAATGGGTCGGATAACTTTCTTAAACTTTGACATCTTTGAGTATATAAATATTCTAAATATGGTTTTGGATTACATAAACCAAATTCTGAATAATATAAATCTGGATTATCTAAATTTAATTTTTTATTATATTGATTAATATCGTTGGAAAACATTTCAATATTATTTTTTGGATAAAAAAATCCAATTCCATAATAATTTTGATTTTTGGAACAAAATTCATTTGCCAATAAATCAGAACTAATGTCATCAGCAATATCATATGGTAATCTAACATAAATATTTGGAATATCTTTTTTAACTTTAAAAACGTGAATATATCCGTTTTGTTTATCAACTGAACAACCTTCAATTTTATCAGAAGCTAATCTAAAATTTGGTGTAAAAAAATTAATTATTTTATCGTTACCCAAATTCAAATAATTAGTATTAAAACCTTTTTTATTTGATGTTGCGTGATATAAAATTGTGCCTTCTGTTATGGTATATGTATCTATTTGATCAGATGTAAAAGGAGGATTCTTTAAATATGTATCTGGGATTTTTTCAATCATCATTTGTTGTTGTAAATCATTACCAAGTCCAATAGTTCCCGGTTGTAAATTGTTATCAAACGCCATATTTTCTGGTTGTAAATTGTTATCAAATGCCATATTTTCTGGTTGTAAATTGTTATCAAATGCCATATTTTCTGGTTGTAAATCTTGTCTAATTGGATTTCCAAATTCATCTAAAATACGATTTCCAAAATCATCGATAATAAATCCTTCTTCATCAATAGCACCACCAATTAAATTTTTTTTTTTATTAAAATTAATTTTAGTAAAATTCAAATTTAATAAAAAATTATTAACTAAATTAAAATCAGAATATGAATTATTTTTTTTAATAAAAGTTGAAATTTCTTTTAAATTACTATTCATTTAATATAATATATATAATATTATAACAATATAAAAAAAATATTATATAATATAACAAATGGATAATAAACATAATTTTAAAAAATTATTATGTTATAATATTGTTAATAACTCTAAATGCGTATATAAACACAAATGTATGTTTGCTCATACATTAGAAGAACAAATTAAAGAACCAATACGTCAATATATAAACAATATGTTATTTGTATGGGATGATTTATCTGAAATAAATTTAAATGAAGATAAATCATTATTTGAAGAATTAGTAATCCTTACAAAAGAATGCAAAAATTGTATAGGTAAAAAATGTCCAGGAGGATACAATTGTAAATTTGGTGTATGTTTAAGAGAAAATAAAATATGTTATAATGATTTAATGTATGGAAAATGTTATAATATGTTAATGGAAATAAATGAAAATAATAATACATTATACAAATGTATAAATGGTATACATTTATCAGAAAAAAAATTAATTCCGTATAACCAAAGAATGTTATCAGATTTAACAAATATTGAGAGTAATTTTTTAATAAAATACAATGTATCATTTAATTCAAAAAATAACATTATATCATTATGTTTAAATCATAATACAATTAATATTATCAAAGACATTATTTCCAATAAATTAAATAAAACAGAAATAATAGATAATTTAAAATCAATGAATAACTTATTTATAAATAGCACAATAACAAGTGAAAATAGTAATGATGATAATATTTTTGATGATATTTTAAATGAAATTGAAAATGAAAATAATTCTAATTCTGATTCTAATTTAAATTCTGATTCTAATTCCGATTCTAATGATAATTCTAATTCAGATTCTAATGATAATTCTAATTCTAATTCTAATTCTAATTCTAATTCTAATTCTAATTCTAATTCAGATTCTAATGATAATTCTAATTCAGATTCTAATGGTAATTCTAATTCCGATTCTAATGATAATATATTTAATCAAATTAAATACATACAAAATAAAAATATAGTAATTTATGATGATAATGATGTAAAATTAAATAATTATGTGAATAATACTATATTTAAAAATGAATTAGAAATTGAATTTGATGAATTAGCTACTGATGATGATAATATTTAATTCAAATGATAATACATTTAATTAAAAAACATTAAAAATAATAATTATTATAAATTAAACTAAATAAAAGCATTTAAAAATATTGATTTTTTTTATATATATAAAATAAACAATTAAATTTAATATGTCAATAAATCAAATTCAAACAAAATATAAACCAACTGAATTAAAAGATATAATAGGAAATAATGAACAAATAAAATATATTAAAGAATGGTTAGAAACATATGATGATGCAAAAAATTTTTTAAAAGTAAATGGTTTATTAAAAAAATCATCAAAAGGAAGGAAAAAAAAATTAATAAATGTTTCAAATGAACAAATAGAATATAGTTTAAGAAAAGGTAATTTATTAGTAAGTGGGTCACATGGATGTGGTAAATCATTAATCATATCAATAATATTAAATGAATATAATTATGAAATAATAAATTTAAACATGTTAGATTTAAAAGATAAAATTGATGGAGAATTAATGTCAAAATTTGAAATGAATTATAAAATCGAGGGTGAAAAAAAACCAATTTTATTAATTGATGAATTAGAATCTGTTATAACGTTGAATGATAAAAATGGAGTTTTTAATATAATAAAAGAGAATAATTTTAAAAGATGGATGCCAATAATAATAATAACAAATAATCAACATAATAAACAATTAAGTGAAACAAAAAAAATATCAAATGAAATAAAAATATTTTCACCAGCACAAAAAGATATAATAAAATGGGTTACAACAATATGTAATAATGAAAAAATACTAATGGATTATCAAGTTATATGTAAATTCATTGAATATTGTCAAAGTGATATGAGAAAAATATTGATACAATTAGATGAATTAAAAATAAATTACAATTCAAAAAAAATAAGTTTAGAACTACTAAATTCATTTATGGATATAATGAAAGAAAAAGATTTAGATTTTGACTTATATAAAGCAACAAATAAAATTTTAACAGATTATAAAGGAATAGATTCTTGTTTAGATTTATATGAAACCGAAAAAGTATTAATGCCTTTAATGATATTTGAAAATTATCATAAATTTATTAAAAAAGATTCATATTCAAAAATCTTAAATAATTTATCAATTGGTGATATATTAGAGAATTATATTTATGGGGAACAAAATTGGGATTTATTAGAATTACACGGAATAATAAGTTGTTGTATACCATCATATTTAATAAATAAATATTCAAATGGAATAAAATATTCAAAACTTGAATTTGCAGCGGATTTAAATAGAACTTCAGTTAAAAAAATGAATAAAAAAAACATAACCAAAACAAATAATTCATTAAATAAAAATTACTATAAAAATATTCGGAATAAATCTATAGATGAATTTATTTATATGGGTGAAATAATGAATAAAATAAATGAAGAAAGAAAACCTTCATCAAATTCTAATTATTTAAATATTATAAAGATTAATAAATTAAAATCAAATTCTAAAACTGGGATTAAAAAAAAAATATAATAAAATTTATTTTTTTAAAAAATATATAATTAAATTTTAAAAAAAAAATATATATATTTAATTATATATAATACATTATGTCTAATTCAAATACATCATTAAACAAATCGTCAAACAGAGGTGATGATATTGATAAAGAAGTTCATTCTTTAATGAAAAAAAATGCTGATAAACCAAGAGCAACTTATTCAATTTTAGATGAATTGAAAATGAAATACAAAGACGAAGAAATTGTTGACAGTATTATGAGAAAATTTAATGAAAAAATGAAAAGAGTTAGAAAATTAGCTGAAAAAATTAAAGAAAGATTAGTTGCTAAATATCCTAACTTATCAATGAAAGAATACATCGAAAAAATTGCTGATTACAAAAAAAAATACAACTTTGATGAATCTGAAGCAAGTGCTATCATAAATTTAATTTTCTTATCAAAATCTAATTTTACTAATCCAGAAGTATTTGATGTAAATTACAATGAAATGTCTAAAGCATTAGGTTTTGTTCCTGCATCATATAACTTAGGTGGTAAATTACACGTTAAAAAAGATGAATTAGAACAACTTCAAATGATTAATACTATTGCAAGTGCCACAAAAGAATTACACGACCAAGTCACATTACAAAGTTTAATTTACAAAGATTGTGATCAAGTTGCTATTCAACCAGACTTTGATAAAAATAAAATCAATATTTTCTCATTTATTCATCCTGTTGTAGCTGCCTTATTTATTCCTAAATTTGAATTATTAGATCAACATATGTTATTAGCTTCAATTGCCAAAATTGTAGCTTATAAAACTGTTGGTCAAGAACTTCAAACTCAACCTGAATATGAATTATATTGGGATATAGCAACTGATCCAGCAGAAACTGCTTGTGTTAACAAAACTAAACCTTTCACTGACCTTGTTAACAGATGCAATGCTCAAACTAAATTATGGGAAGCTGTTCTTAACTTAAGACAAGGTAAATATTATACAAATGACTTAAGTTCATTTATTATGGCAATTGATAACTGTAGAGCAAGTGTTTTTGATGCTGCTGATCTTGCATATGTTAAAGATGAAGGTACCATTATGAGAAAATTATTAGCAGCCTTTTCCATTAGACCTACTATTGTTATGACTATGCCAGTTTATGGTATTACTCCATTAACTTCTCATATTTCATCTGTATCAACATCTCATATTACTACTCTTCCATTAATCACTATGAGAATACCAACTGCTATTGGCAAAAAAGCAGATCCTATTGATTTAGAAACTGCCTTATCTCAAGAACAATTATATATTCACCACAGACAATTAACAGTTAAACAACAACAAATCTTATATTCAAGAGAATTATTAATTTTTTATGTTCACAGAAGATATCAATCTTTCAATACTGCTAGATTAACAAATCCCTACACCATTTCATATCTTCCAATTACTATGAATCAATTTGAAAGATTACAAGACGTTAAAGTATCAGTTCCTTTAGATACATTAGAAATTCCAAAAGAATCATCAAGTGGTAATCATCAAGTATTTAAACTTAGATCTGTTGTAACAGTTGAAACTAAAGATATCACTAGAGATTGTGAAAAAGAAGATACTTGTGTTGATAAACCTAAAAATAAAATTATTGTCAGTTGCGCTGCTTATATTAGAAATCCTTCATGGACTATGGGTACTGAACAAACAAATTATGCTTGGAAATACAATCCTTTAAATTTAGAATCTGCAGGTAAAGATGTTAATGCACTTGAAAATATTGATGCTACTATGTTTCAAAGAGAAATTGAAACCAAAGGTACTTTATTTATTTATCATAGTTGCACTAAAATCACAGATATTGCTACCTTATTTTAAACACTAAACATTATTTAGTTATTTGATAAATTTTAATAGAAATTTATAGAATTAATAATTAATTTTATAAAAATTTAAATTTTAATATAATAAAGATATTATTTGTAAACTCACTCATCTGTAAAAAAATGTTGTTGTAACAGAAGGAAGAGTTAATCTACCTTTACTATTAACACAAACTGGTAAAGCTATTGGATCAATTGGTTTATCTAATTGTTTAATATATTCATCATCTTGTTTAATCATTGAAATCATATCAGGTAATATTTTTTCAATTGTTCTATGATTAAGTTCTTTAACTTGATGAATTACTTTATATGGTTGATTTTTACCACAAGTAATATAAATATCTCTCATTACAACTAATAAATCAGATTCATTTTGTTCAACTTCTAATTTATATTTACCATTAGTTCTAACAAATACTTCATATTTTATCATTTTTTGTATTCGATTAATATTTTCTTGTGAAAAGAATAATTCTCCTAAAGGTGTTGGTTGATATAAACCTTTTAATAAACTTTTTTGAATTGAATTTTCAGTTGCCCAATTATTAGTAGATTGTGAATAATCAGACCAATAATAATTAGTTGGTTTATAAGAATTTGAATTTGATGAATCAATTTGATTATATAAATTTGAATTAGATTTTTGAATAAAATCTGATGCTTTATATTTGTCAATAAAACTGTAATTCATATTTTATATATTTTGTTTATATAAAATATATTAGAAAAAAAATTTATAATATGTATCTTTCTAAAATATGTTCGTATCCTATAATGGGTTCACCAAGTTTACCATCTTGTTTAATACTGTCTAATTCTGAATAATGATACAATAAATCTCTTGGTATATTTGGAATAATTTCATATAATTGTGTAGTTAAATTTTTTCCTACACATTCACATGTTGAACTTCCAGTATTTTTAATAAATAAATAAATTTTATATGTTTCAAATTTTTCTTCATAAATAACTAATTCACCAATTTTAAATGGTCTTGGTCTTGTGTCATTTTTTCTTATATATGGATATTCAATATCTCTTAATGGAGTACCAACTCTATTATGTATATAATCTAATTTAATCATAAATTTACAAATAATATTATCCCAAAACTCGTTTTGTTTAATTTTACCTAATTTAAGATTTTCTCTTGAGTCAACTAATTCTTTATGAATATCTTTCAATAAATTACCAATACTTTCTGATAATCCAACACCACCATCAATTGTAAAAACTGAACCAAAATTATTAGCACTTAAACATTCAATTGCATTTGAAATTATAGTTGATTTAATTTCATCTGAATTATCACCAAATTCATCCTTCATCATAATCCTTGGTTTACCTATATTTTCTGGTTTTACCAATTCTTTATAGTTATGGTCAAACATAACGAGATGTCCAAAATTTGGTATAAAATAATCGATATTTCCAATTGTGTATTGCCAAAATTGTTTAGTGTCTCCATAAATATTAATATCTTTAATATAAAAATTTGATTGAATATTCATTTCTCTAATTGTAAAACAATATTTATCCATAATGTAAAATATAATTAATATTTGAGCTATAACACTTTTCCAATGTGTATCAGGTTTAAATCCAGAATGAACCATTTTATGTATACTTCTTTCTTTAACATATGTATTTGATGCCCATTGAAAAATATTTTGATTAGGAGATTCTGTTAATAATAACATTATACAATTAGTAAATCCATTAGATAAAAGTTCCTTTACTGATTTATCTTTTAAATCTTCTAACAACATTCCATTTTTTGCAAAACTAATATTTGCTTCTTTATTTATAAAATAACAATAAGATGAAACAAAATTTGGACTAATAATTTGATAATTAATTTTATTTCTTATCCAAGCATAATATATTTCATCTCTCCAAACATCAAATTTATATGGAACTAATTCTGAATTTAAATCTTCTAATTTTGATTTAGTACCTAGTTCAGATTTCATACAATTTATAATGTATTCTATATCCTTACCAAATTTAAGACCATCCATTTTTGTCATTGAATCAAAATATTTAATAACAAATTCTTTTATTGTAAGTTTATATGCTCTTACATTCATCCCAGTTGAATTTTTATTACATTGTGCTGAACCAATATCTTTATCATAAACAATTGGATAACAAGATTTATAAATTAAAAAACTTTGATCATTTGGTAATCCTTTATATGGATTAGATGAATATATGTTTGTATTGTATGGATTTAATTGAATTAATTTTAATCTTGAATTTAAACTTGACGGACCACCTTTAAAATCAACAAATTCACCTTCATCAGATTTTATAAATGTTCCTCTCACATATTCACATAATGAATTTCTTTCTTTTAAAGTTTTATAAGATGAATAAATATCTGCAGGTGGTAAAGCGTCTTCATAAATCATTGTTCCTCTTGCATGATCACCATTAGGTCCACCCAAATTAATATGATAATCTTTATATATAAAAGGGGTATAAAAATTTTTCATAAAATTATTAAAATATGATTGGAATTGTGGTGGCATAAAAGGAGATGATAATGCAAAAGGTTGTAATGGTATCATAGCTTGTTGTTTATCTGCTAAAGGATTAGGTTTTTTAATAGCATCAGGATAAATTTGTAAATCAACTAATGGTTGTGTTGAATTTGATTTATTAGGATTATATTGAGATTGTTGATTTTGAGTATTATCTTGTTTTGGATTAGAATCACCTACTTTTATATAAGGTTCTGGAAATGAAGATTTTTTTTGTGTATAAATTTGTTTTGAACTTGCATTATGATATGGACTATTTATTGGTTCAATGTGTTCTGGTATCAATTTACCTCTACCACCATCTAATTTATTATTTATATCGTTTTTTTCGTTAAAAAAAAAAATTTTTTTTTTTTTTCATTTTCTTGATTGTCATTTGATTTGGCATTTTTATCTTTTATTTTTTCAAAATCAAAATAATGTTGTAATTCAGGAGGGACTTCAATCATACCTCCACTTTGAATATTTTCTAAATCAAAGTTTTGATTTTTTCCTTGTTTCAATTGACTAACATTTTTATATTCGGCAAATAATTTTAAATTATCAGAACCATAACCACCTTCAAGAATATTTTGATTTGATTGATCATTAGATTGTTGATTTTCATTAGTACCAAATTCACCAGAAATAGCACTTCCCAAATGATTTCCCATTACATTACCAAATTGATTAATTCCAGCCATACTAGCAAGTGATGGATCACTAACAAGAGGTAATGGTTTTTTCATTCCCATACCCATTCCCATACCTGAACCCATTCCAAAACCTTGATTTAATAATCCTTGATCCATAATTTTAGGACCACCATTATTCATTAAACCATTAACTCCACTTCCACCAACTTCTGAAGAAAAATCTTTATGTGGCATATTCATTATTTGGTTATAATCAAATAATCCTTGCATTTCTGGTAAAACTTGAATCATTTGACCCTCTTTTATTTTAGAAAAAATTTGATTAAAATTATTGTTAGTACCTTGTTTCATTTTGACCATACTTGTATAATTTGTATAATTAGGATCTGGTAACATAACATTAGACATATTTGGATTTGAACCAATACCCATATTGGAAATATTAGGTATTGAATTAATACTACCCAATCCACCTAATCCACCTAATCCACCTAATCCATTTGTTCCTTCAATAGCATTATTATTATGAGATAAATTACCGTTTTCATCATCATCATTCATATCTAAATCATCTAAATTAAAGGAAGATGAATCATCTTTAGAATATTTCTTTTTTCCTTTAGATGATTTAGATGATTTAGATTGTTTTTTTTTCAATTCTCTATTTTCTCTTTTTAATTTTTGTATGATTTTTTTGTAATCTAATCCCATTTCTTCTCCATCAACTGGAACTTTATTATTATCATCATCACCTTCAGTATTTAAAGTAATATTTTCTTCTTCTTCTTCAATACTTATTTTATCGGATTGTTTAATTTTTTCATCATCAGTTTCATTTTCTAATTCTAATTTTTCAGTTTCTTCAACTTCATCAGTATAATTATCAACAACATCAACATCTTCATATTCATTACTTTCATCAGATGTTAAAGCTTCTTGACGACTTTGTTTTTTATATTTATTAACTGTATTTGTTTTGCCTTTTGTTTTTGATTGTTTTTGTTTTTTAGAAGATTTTTTAGATGCTTTTTTAGTTGTTTTTTTGGCACCACCTTCTAAAACATTTGAAATAATATTTCTATATCCAATTTTGCCTTCTGATTCAGATTCAATAATATCCGAGTTTATTGATTTCATATTTAATATATCTATATTTTTTTTATTTTGAATAATATTATTTTCATCAGAATTTTTCGAAGTATTATGTTTAAAATTCATATTTATAAAAGTACTGAAGAAATTATTTTTTAATAAAATTTGTGAAGGAATAATTGTGTCTGTGTAAATATTGTAAAAATTATTTTCATCTAAAATATTTTTTTCCATTAAATCAATACTAACATTTAAATTACTTATAATAATTTTTATTTTTTCAAAATTTTTTATATTAGATTGTGATGAAATATCATATAAACTTTTTAATACTGTATACATTGAATAAGTAGGATTGTTAATGACAATATCTTTTTCTGAATAATTTTTAAAACCATTTATTTGTGATTTTCTGTAATTAAATAATTTACATATATATTTAGGATTTTTTAATTCAAAAATTGTATCTCCTAAATTTAATTTAATTTTTTTTTCAGTATCATTTGTATTTTTCATTATTAAAAAAGAATTTAAATTATACTCCCCATGATAAAAACTATCTAATTTAGAAATCAAATAAGCATATATGTAAAATAATTGAAAAAATATCATTTTAATTTCATCACTCGATAGTTCTTCTTGTAATAATTCATTAAATGTAATATATGAATGATAATGTTCATAAATACTAAAACAAAATAATGATTCTGAATCATTAACATCTAATAAATTATATTCTTTTAGAAGTAAATTACTGAATTCAGAAAAATTTAATATTTTTGATAAATTTAAATTAAAATTACAAACATTCAATAAAAAAAATGGTATTTTATCTTGAATAGCAAATTCACTAATAATTTGATTTATAAATAATTCATAAGTTATGTCATTTATATTTGTTGGTTCATTATTTGTTAGATATTTTTGAATAACAATAGTTAATGGGTATTCTTTAAAATATTTTTTTAAAATTATTTTTTTAAATGTGTCATTTCCAACAACATTAATCATTTTAAAATTTTCTTTAGAATCATAATTTGAATTTAATATTGTTTGATAATCAAAATTTTTACCAATTAAATTTTCTATTTTAATAGATCCCCAATCGAATTTTTCATAATTATAATTTGTTAATACATTATCTTCTTTTTCATATACATATTTATATAATAATAGAACTAAATCTTTTATTTTATTATAGTTTATACTCATTTAATAATATATATAAATATATTACAAAAAAGTTTGTATTAAATTATTAATTTTATATAAAATTAATAATTATTTAAGGTTATAATTTAATTTTTTATGAGATAATAGTAATCTTAAAAATATTTTTTAACGACAATGTATATAAGGTAATAAATATATATGTTTATTATTTTTTATTGTGATTTAAAAATGATACAAAAAATTCATTATCTAATATATCAATTGGTTTATATAATTCATCATCAACTTGTAATCTACATCTTTTATTTACTTTATTTGATGGATGTCCAGGTCTATACTCACTAGGAACAATCCATTCTATAAATTTCTTAACTTCTTTAGGAACAATTGGATCTTCAATTAATTCAGGTAAAAATCCTTTATATATTAAAGTACAAAAAAAATAATGTACGTCATAATATCTATTTTTAACTGGTTTTATATTAATTTTATTAGTCCATTCTTTATAAACTTTTGAATTATCAACAATTCCAGGAATACATGCAAAATCAAAATCCCATAAATATACATTATATCCAATTGCAGGTAATATATATTCTTTATTTGATACTTTATATAATAATAATTTATTACAAGCATCAACTTTTGATATTAAAATATTATTTGCTTTAAAATCATTGTGTCTAAAAGTAGGATATTTTGTTTGAATAATTGCTAATGTTGAAATTATTTGAAAAAATATACATTGCCAATGTATTAATTTTAATTTTTGATAATTTTTTTTTAAAAACATACTCAAATCTCCTCTATTAGCCCATTCAGATATTACAATTGATACAGTTTCATAATACATTCCTTCATTATAATTTGAAATAAATTCAGTGTATTTGGCATTATCTTTAGATACAACTTCTTCATCTTGGAGAGTTAAAAAAGGTTTAATATTAGTATTAAATGTAATAATTGGCAATATTAAATGAGGAGTTTGAGATCTTATTACGAAATATGATAATAATTTTAACATACATATTTCAGAATTTTCAGGTCTGGTTATATTATTTATTGAACCATAACCATTTTTTTTTGGATATGCAACCATTTTTAAAGCAAAACTCATTATTTCTTCATCATTATCATTTGTTACAATTCCTTTAAAAGTATTTCCATATGCTCCAGATTTTACATAAAGTAATTTACTATTTAATCTATTAATAATATTGTAAAAATCTAATGTTTTTTTTCCTAAAACAGTTTTTGTATCCATACTTTTGTTTTCTTTAGGTCCTTCATAAAATTCAGTTTCTAATCCTACATCCATAGATTTAAGTGGATTAATTGGTTCTAGTTTTGCATTTGATATTAAATTTTTTATATTAAATATCCTTGATTGAATTGTATTAGAATTATTAATATTTTTTTCATCATTTTTATTTACATACAAATTATTATTTTTTATTTTTGACATTAATAATATAATTTTATTTATATTTAATGTTTATATAATTTTATTTATATTTAACTCTAATTATTAATATTTTTCATTATTTGTTTGAGAGAATCTATTTTTAAATCAATCAAATTATTTTTTTCTACATATTCATTAAAAATTATTTTTTTTTCTTCAAGATAATCTTCAATTGTTTTGACAACAATTACTACAAATCTACCTATCTTAGATAATTTTAAATCTTCTATTTCTAAAAAATTATTTAGTTTTAATTCATTAATTTTTTCTTTAATATATTTAGATTTATTTTGATTTGATATTTTAGTTTCATTTGTAAATTCAAAACAATAAAAATTATTATCCACAAATCTACAATTAAAATTGTTACCCAATATTTTTTGTATTTGATTTTTAATTAATAAATTATTTTTATTAACTATATTATTATTTTGGTTATTATCAATTATTTTTTTTTTAATATCATCATTTAATTTATTATTTTCATTTAAAATAGTTGAATTATTCTTAACCATAAGATTTTAATAATAATATAAATATTTATATTATTAAATAATTACAATTTTTTTTAACATATTCTACTTAAAATAATTTTAGATTCGGTAGCATCAGTAATTAATTCTAAATTATATCTAATTCCTTCTGGTGAAACTCCAATATTTTTATATGTTCCACTTGGAACTCCCAAGTTACTTAAAGGTGTATTAACACCACCTCTTTTTTGATAAAATCCATCTGTTTTAATAGAATTCAATGCAATATTTAATGATTTATTTTGTTCGCAATCAGAGTCATTAAAAATCAATGTATAACTATATAAGTAATTACTTAAACCTCCGGGTCCAGGTAGTACACTTGGATATTGTATTCCGGAATTTAATTCACATGTACCTATTTCATAGTTATTATATAAAATTTTGGCAGTTTTTAAAGCAGTTGTATTACTGCTTATGGGTACAATAATTAATTCTTTTTGATGTTCTTTCATTTTTTATTTATATATAAAAAAATAACAAAAAAATTATATTACGGTAGATAAAATTATTTTAATAATTTTTTATTGAACTATATATTTTATTTTTATCATTTAAAATATTCATTTTTTTTATTTCTTCTTCAAATTCATCATATTCAACAATTGGTATTCTTACTTGACATTTCCAAAATATATGTTCTTTGTTAATATCAATTTGAAAAGATTCTGGAAGCATATAACCAATATTTTTATTTAATTTAATTTGGTTAATTAGTTCTTTTTCAATAACATATTTGTATGTTTGTGGTGGGATAGCTAAAATTAATTGTTCTACTGGATTTAATGTTCTTGGATGAAAAGTTATTTTAATTTGTTTATTAGATTGAGGAAAAAAATTTATAATATCTTTAATTAATGGTGCAATCATAAAATTATATCCCCACGTCCAGCTAGGACAAGTATCCAAATAATAACCAAGACACCATTCAATACCTCCAATATAATCCCAAACCATTTTTTTAATTATAGTTTTATCAATATCAATACAATTTATTCCCAAATAATAACTATAATATTCATTTGAACTAGAAAATTCTATTTTTTCTAAAAAATCAGTGCTCATTGTTTCTCCTTTCATAAATTTTCCAAGTTGTTCCATTTTATCTTCTTCTTTGATTTCAAGTAATTTTTCTCTTTCCTCAGGTTCCAAGTCATCTTGATTTAATAATTTATCTCTATTTATATTTTTCCATGTGTATTTTTCTGTCCATGCTAATTCTGTAAATAATTCTTTCAATAATTCCAAATTTATATTGTATTTTTTTGTTTTTATATTAAATTCAACTAAATAAGATTTAGTATATATATTTTCATTTGATTCATTTGATTCATTTGGTTCAATATCCTCTTTTGTATCTTTACCAAATTTATTTTTTGAATCAAAACCATATTTTTCCTTAATGTTATTCCAAGCTCGGAATATTTTATCTAATCCACCCTTTTTAACATCTATTGTAAGTAAACCAGGTAAAAAATCATTTCCAATTAAATAACACAATACAATAAAATCATTTGTACTTATTTTAAGATTAGATATTAACATATGTAATTGTTTAATTTCTACATAATTGTATTCTGGAACTTCATCTAAATCAACTTCTTTATTTACAAATATTTGTTTTTCTCTCATAACATATAAATCAGAACATGAACCCAAACCCAATGATAAAAACAATAAATCAGCATCTAATCCATAAATAACAATTGGTATATCAGGCTTTTCAGCAAAATTATTTTTTATATATTGTAATATTTTATGCTCTCCTTCTCCTTCATCATGATATGATGAATAAATACATTTAATATTTTTTTTCTTAAGAGTTTCAACATAAGAAATCATCAATTTATTTATTCTTTCCATATAATCAGTGCCTGGAGTTAATTCAATAGAGCTTAAAGGAAGAATTGGTTCTTCAATTCCATTTGATTTAATTATTGTTTTAGATATAATTTCTTCTAATTCTTCTATTGTATCTAATTGATTTAATTTAATTTTTTTATCAAATAAAAATCTATATCTACGTTGTCGTTGTTGTAAAATTTTACCCATTGGAGCAACTCCATCTATAGCAATAAATATATATTCAGGTTGTGTTTGTTCAATCATATCATCAATACATTGTGTTATTTTATCCCATATATATTTTTCTATTTGTATTCGCAAGTCTTGATTTGTATTTATTTTTAATTGACCTTCTTTGTATTTTTCTAATATATTAGCTACACAAGGATGTAATAAACAATTTGTATCTAACATTAACCATTTTATTTTATATGGTAATTCATTCAATATTAAATTTTTTGCTCCTAACTTTTTTTTATTTTTTAATAACCATGAAAAAAATCCTGGTACTCCCATGTCTTTATATTTATATATAATTATGTGCTTATGATATAAAAATATCAATTTTTATTTTAGGTTTGTTATAAAAATTGATATTTTTATTGTAAATATTTCAAATTATTATATATTTAATATGTTGAAATATATTAAATTAAATAAACAAACACTTAAATTAAATGGTTGTGATATCCGTGGTGAATTTAATATTGATAATTATTATATTTTAGGTAAAAACAAAGATAATATTCAAAAAATAATTTTAACTAAAAATTTTATTAGTAATATTTGTAATTTACCAAATGAAATTATTTTTATTGATTGTTCTTCAAATATAATAGAAGAATTATCCGATTTACCAAATAGATTAAAAATTTTGATATGTAGAAAAAATAAACTTAAAAATCTTGATTATTTACCAGAATCTGTAGAACGGGTTGATTGTTCATATAATGAAATTATTGAATTAGATAATTTGCCTAAATCTATTATGATATTATATTGTTCAAATAATTTAATTTCATCCCTAAATAATTTACCTTCAAATATAATTGAATTAAATTGTTCTGGTAATAGTGGTATTAGATTAATTTATAATTTACATAATAATATTAAAAAAATAAAATATAATAAATGGTAACTTTAAAAATCTTTTTATAAATAAATTTAAATTAAACGCATAATTTTATATAAAAAGATTTTTTTTATATATAACAAAATTTTTTTATTATATAAATATATAATATTAATATGCCAGTTTCTAAGAAAATTAATCTTGAAAAATTAGAACTAGAAGAAAATCAACTTAAAATCAAAGGAGGTGCTAAAAAAGGTTCTAAAAAAGCTTCTAAAAAAGAATCTAAAAAAGCTTCCAAAAAAACTTCTAAAAAAGGATCTAAAAAATCATCCAAAATCTCAAGAATGGTCAATACTGATATGATGGAAACCCAAGTTACCCTTGTTGGAGGCAAAAAATCATCCAAAAAATCATCCAAAAAATCATCTAAAAAAGCTTCTAAGAAAACTTCCAAAAAAACTTCTAAGAAAACTTCCAAAAAAGGATCTAAAAAATCCTCCAAATCTATGGTAGGAGGTGCTAAAAAATCATCTAAAAAATCCTCTAAAAAAGCTTCCAAAAAATCATCCAAAAAAGCTTCCAAAAAATCATCCAAAAAAGCTTCCAAAAAAGCTTCCAAAAAAGGATCTAAAAAATCATCCAAAACTATGGTAGGAGGTGCTAAAAAAGGATCTAAAAAATCATCCAAAAAAGCTTCTAAAAAAACCTCTAAAAAAACTTCCAAAAAAGGATCTAAAAAATCATCCAAATCTATGGTAGGAGGTGCTAAAAAATCATCTAAAAAATCCTCTAAAAAAGCTTCTAAAAAATCATCTAAAAAAGCCTCTAAAAAAGACTCTAAAAAAGACTCTAAATTAGCAAGAGTTTTAAGTGGTGAAGTTAATTTAGAAGGTGGAAAAAAAAAATCATCTAAAAAAGGTTCTAAAAAAGGTTCTAAAAAAGGTTCAATGAAAAGAGCAGCTCCTGCCCACGCTGCTCTTCAAACTGAAGTTATTAAAATGATTTGCAAAAAAGATGGTGTTAAATATCCTGAAGGAATGAAAAAATTAAAAGAATATATGACTAAAGCCTTAGGAAAACAATATCAACCTGGAGGAGATGTTACTTATATTGATGCTCTTAAAAAAACTAAAGCATTACTTGGAAAATAAATAAATAAGTATTTTAACTAAATATTGAAATTTTAATTATATAATTAAAATTAAAAATAATATTAATTTCTTATGAAACAATTGGTTATAAATCAAAATGATATTTATAAAATAAACAATATTGAATATTTTAAATTTACACATAATAATAAGAATTTACGAGATATAAATACAAATTTACCAAAAAATGATAAATATATACTTGAAACAATTGCTGAACATTGTGAATTAGATTATAGAGGATTAAATAAATTAAATTTAGTTAAATTAATTGAAAATTCCAATTGTTTAATTTTACAGTAATTTAAGATGGAACTGGATAAGAAGTATAAGGACTTAACATACTTTTGCCAATTGATGTAACATTAGCATAAGAGTCTGTGCGAAGGTCAACAAATGCATTGTATCCATCAAAAGTTCCATTTACTTCTGGTATTTTATTAGAATCAGCTAATGTACATCTAGCAACAACATTATTTATTTTATCTGAATTTGATTTTGCTAATTTCATTAATGGACTATTTAAATCTTCAATTAATTTAACTTTGGAAGCATAATATCCTTTAGAATTTGGTCCTGCTCTATTAGGTACATCAGTATCTGGAGCAACTAATAATGGAATATCATTAACCGAATTGTAATTAGGATCTTCTGCAGTTTCATAAATTGTTTTTTGATTTATAATTTTATTAGCATTTGGTTCTGTTATTACACTAGAAATCAAATGTCTTCTATTGTCATCATATAATAATGGGTAATCTTGTAAATTTCCAAAATTTTCTTTTTCTTGTTCATAATTATAATAATTATTTGTATTAGAAAAACCTTCTATATTAGATTCTGCTTCATTTGAAACAGTACTAATTAAATCATTTAATTTTATTTGTTTTATATTTGAATCAGAATCAATGTTTAAATAAATTGGCGGGATTGAACAATTAGATGTGGGAACATTAATAGTAACAGAACTTAATTTAGAATCAATTAATTGAAGTATATTAAATCCAATTATAAATGCAACTAACAATGCCAACACAATCATAATTATAAAATCTATTTTATTTGAAAAATATTCACTCATTAATTTAATTATATTATATATTATTATTTAATAAAATTGAAAAAAAATAATAAATTTAATAATTATATCATTTCTAAATAAAGTTGTTCTAATTTTAAAAATAAATTATTTTTATCTTGTTTTGATATATTTGAAATATTATTTATAATATTTTCAATATTTTTTTGTTTATTTTTTGAATATTTTTTTATATTTGATTTATATATACTTTGTAATAAATCAAATTCTGACATATATACTTTTTCTAATTGTGAATTAAAATCTTTTTGACCAAGTTGATTATTAATTAACAAATCATAATTGTGTAATAATTCATTATATGAAGCATTGACAAATGAATTTAATGAATTATTTTTTTCTATTAATTTTGAATATTTAACATATTTACCAGATGAATTTGAATTTGAATTTGAATTTGAATTATTAAAATTATATTCACCTTGTTCTCCTTTTTGTAATCTGTTTAAACCACTATCAACTAATTCTGTTCCATTCCTCTTTGTTTCATATATTATTTGTTGTTCTCTAGTATCATATCTTTTTTCAGAATCTTTTTCCAAATCATAACTATCATTTAACATTGATTTACCTTGATTTATCATTTGATACGATAAATCATTTGGAGTGGTAAACTTTAGATTAAAATTTATAGGAGGGGCCAATTCATTTATTTTTGTTAAAGGATTAGTTAAATATTCATCATCTAAATATGAAATATCAGCAGGTTCAATTTGACTAAATTTTTCTTTATCTAAATCAATTTCTGATTCGATTTTTCTTATATCTATATCGAATTCTTTTTTTAATTTTAAATAAGTTATTATTTGTAAACTTACTAACATAATTATTGCTAAACCAATACCAATTGCTGGATTTGAACTTGATATATATGTAATAAGTATAAATAAGGTAAATTTAAATATTTCATTATCAAATAAAAATATACAATGTTCCATAATATTGTCGTTATTATAAGTATAAAAAATTCCCAATAAAATTAACACTAATATTAGCAATGTTTTATTTTCATTAATTGATTTCAATAAATCATCAAAAGGTTTAAGAATATTATTTAGGTCCATTAAAATTTTGTTATATATATATAATATATTTTAATAAAAATTGATATTATATTAATATATTAACAAAATTTAAATATATTATATATGAGTACATATGAAATTAATGGATATTTAAATAATTATGGTTTATGTATAAAAAAAAAAAAGATAGATAAACAAATTAATCAAATATTAGATAATTTTTTTTCTGTTAAACCAGAATTAAATTATGAAAATGATAAAATTAATGATAGTGATAGATATTTTAAAGTTTATTATTCAGATAATAATTATTTAGTTTTACCGAAATTTTCCACAAATATAACTATAAATGTATCAAAATTTATTGATAATAAAACAATAAAAATAGATGATGTTGAATATTCAAAAATTACTTTTAAAATATCAAAATACAAATATAAAAATGAATTAGCAAAATTTAATTTTAAAGGTAAATTACGTGATTATCAACAAATTATTATCAATGAAATATTTAAAAAATTTGGTCTGGATTCAACTAAACCAACCAAACACGAAATTTCACAATCATTTCCAAAAGGGGGATTAATAAAATTATCGTGTGGTGGAGGAAAGTGTCTTGGTTTAAATACTCCGATATTAATGTATAATGGAACTATAAAAATGGTTCAAGATATTGAAATTGGAGATAAATTAATGGGTGATGATTCTAAACCGCGTAATGTACTTGGGTTAGCATCGGGACGAGAACTTATGTATCGAATATCACAATCAGATGGGGATGCTTATACTGTAAATTCTTCTCATATTCTTTCTCTTTATAATCCAAAAACCAATGAAATAGTCGATATTAGTGTTCAAGATTATTTGGCTCTACCATATAAATATATTGGACCAGATGGAATTAGTTTGACAACAAAATCACAAGAAAAATATATGGTTAAAGGTGGTTTGTATGGATTTAAGGTTAATGTTAGATTTAGTTTAAAACCTGTGCCATTCGATGCTTATTATTTTGGTAAATTTTTAATAAGCAAAATGGAACTTTGTGATTATTATTCACCAGATGAATTAGATGTAATTTCAAATTATGATAGAATTAATTATAATAGACCTAATCAAATACCAAATGATTATAAAATAAATCATCATTCAATACAATTACAATTATTAGCAGGTATTATTGATTCTATTGGTGTAGTTCAGGAAGATTCATATTCAATAGAAAATGATAATAAACAATTATTATCTGATATTATATTTATTTTAAGAGCATTAGGATTAAATTATATATTTGAAAAAGAATTAAATAAAATAATAATTTATGGTAAATTAGCAAGTTTAATTCCAACCAAAGTCAAAAAAATAATACCAATTAAATCTGTAATGTCTAAAGATTATTTTAATAATAAAAATATAAATTATTATAAAATTGAAATTACCCAAATACAAGAAGATAATTATTATGGATTTGAAATTGATGGAAATAAAAGATTTTTGCTTGGTGATTTTACAGTTACTCATAATACAATGTTAGCAATATATTTAAGTTGGGTGTTAGGATTAAAAACACTTGTTGTTACTCATAAAGAATTTTTAATGGACCAATGGGAAGAACGTATTGCTCAATTTACTGATGCTAAAGTAGGTAGAATTAGACAAAGTGTTATTGATGTTGAAAATAAAGATATTGTGATTGGTATGTTAAGGTCTTTAAGTATTAAAGATTATCCCACTGATATACTTCAACAATTTGGATTAGTGATTTATGACGAAGTTCATCATACCGGTAGTAGAGTTGATTCACAAGCATTATTAAAAACTTCAGCCCAATATACATTAGGTTTATCAGCAACACCTGATAGAGCAGATGGAATGACCAAGGTAATTAATTGGCACGTTGGTGATATCTTATATGAAATGGAAAAAAAATATAACTATAGGGTACTTGTTAAAAAAATTTTTTTTCGTTCTAATGACCCATTATTTAAAGAGAAAAAAATGTGGTTTCAAGGAAGATTTGCACCAAATCATACTTCAATGACAGAAAATATTACAAAAATAAAAACACGTAATCAATTAATTGTTAATATGATTGATGTATTAAAAGGAATGGGTAGAAAAATTTTAGTTTTGTCCTATAGAGTTGAACATTTAGAATTATTAAAAAAAATGGTTGATGATAAAATTAAATTGGATGGAGAATCACATATATATAATTCATACTTTTATATGGGTAAAACTAAACGAGGTGAAAAAAGATTGGCAGAAAAAGACGGGCATATAATTTTTGCAACAATGCAACTTGCTGAAGAAGGATTAGATATTTCTCACTTGGATACAGTAATTTTTGCTCTTCCTGTATCAATTCAAAAAGATAAAAAAAATAAAAAAAAAATTAAATCATCAAAAGCATTAATTCAGTCTATTGGAAGAATATTGCGAAACGATAAATTAGAAGATTTGACTCAAATACCATTAGTGGTAGATTTATCTGATATGTTTTCTATTTATTCATCTTGGTCTAATAAACGAAATGAAATTTATGGAAAAAAAAATTGGTACATTCAAAATTATTATTGGGAAGATTTAGAATTTTTGAATTCTTCTTCAGTTTTATCAAAAGAAGGAGAAAAAAAAATTAAACCAATGAATATTATGTTTGATGATATAACTGATGAAGATTTTATTGAAAAAAATCTTATGGTTTCAGATGAAGAAGCTAAAAAAATGACTTTACAAGATAAACAAGATGAAAAAGATGAACAAAATGAAAATACAGAATCTTCTGATTTATCAACAAAATCAAATAAATCAATTAAATCAAATAAATCAATTAAACAAACTACAAAAATACAAGAAACTAGTGAAGAAACTAAACCAATAAAATATGGATTTGGCAAAAAAAATTTATAAATTTATTTAAACAATAAATATATTTATTTTTCAAACTAAAAATACTCATTTACAATCAAACAAACATAAAAAAACTACTCAAAGATTAAAAACTTAATTACTTAATCACTTGTATATTTGTCACAACCTGCTGCATGTCTTAAAGTAATACATCTTTTTTATTCCAAGATATACCTTTTGCTACTTCGCTCATAATATATAAATCACCTCCATCTAAATCAATTTTTAATTTAGTTCCGACTGGTTCATAATTTAAGTACCATTGATAATAACATACAAAAAAATATTACATAGCTACATTTTATATTAATACATAATATATATATTAGAATATAATAAATATAAAAATTACTTAAATATTAAAAGTATGTAAATTTAAACATTTGTATATTTTTCACAACCAGCAGCATGTCTTAATGTATATATAGATTTACTTTTCCAATCTTTACCAACCGTTTTTTCAGACATAATATATAAATCACCTCCATCTAAATCAATTTTTAATTTAGTTCCAACAGGTTCTGAATTTAAAAACCATTGATAAAATAATGGCATAGAATTTCCTAATCTTAATCCAATCACTTTAAAACGTTCTGTATCTCCATGAAACCCAATTCCTGTTTTATTTACATCATAATAATAATTTCCTTCTCCTGCTAATGAGTCTGCACCTTTAATAAATTTTTTTAAACTTTTTCTTATTTTTTTAAGTAAAGGTACTGAATCCCAAGCTATAATTCTGCCTTTACCATTGGGATAATCTGGTTCTTGAGCATTTTTATCAAAGCATAAATTATATCTCGCATGTTTATTTACAACTTTACCATACATAAATGCCTTTGTATCCCAATCTAAATTTTCAAGTTCTTCAAATAAATTTGTTTTATTTGGTTTAGTTTTAGATTTAGATTTGGATAATATTAAATTAACAGCATTTTTAACAATAAGTACTTTTGCTTCATCTGCTTCATTTCTATTTTTCTCATCTAATAATAATTTTAAATCAACCAATATACACGCAGCACCTTCTGATTCAAATTTTTTTTTGGCATTTTCTAAATCATTTACACTAAATCCACTATCTGCAGCATTACCTATAATTTGCATTCCTTTGTGATTTTCAGCTTGGTCACCAAAAGTTATTGTAATACAACTCATTTTTTATTATTTAATATACTTTATTATTTAAATAAAATATTTTTTTATAAAGTTTACTTAATCATCTAATTTATTTACTTCATATAATTCATCAATTTCTAATTTAATTATTTTTGGTTTATTTTGATTTGATGAAATTGAATAATTTATAATTAAATTTTCTCTTCCATATTGTTTTATTATTTGATTAATATCAAGATTGGCACGATTTTTATAATATTCCCAAATCATCGGGGTTAATTTTTTTCCTAATTTACTTGTTTTTATTAGTCTAACTGAACTAACTATTTTTTTTTCACCACAATCAAAAACATTATTTTTAAATGTAATATTTTTTATTTGAGATAATTTATTTTGAGTCCAATTGTCTAATTCTCCTGATTCTTCAATTTGTTTAATTGTGTCTAAATTTTTTAATTCGATTTTTTTACCAGATTTTTTATTAGACTTTACAAAAAGTCTTTCTTGTGTAGTTTTAATTATTGGGTCGTCTAAATTATTATTCATATTTTATAAATTATATATTAATATCTTTAATATAAATATTTTTTCAATTTTTTAATCAATTTTATATGCACAAATTAAATTTTTATATAACGATATTTATATATGATAATTCAAGAAGGTGTATTTACTTCCGGAGTTAGAACTAATAATCTAATTTCTCAATTTGGTAATATACAAAATTTAAGTGTTTCAAATTGTAATTTAGGAATACTTTATGTTAATTATATTCAAGTAAGTGGTAATGTTGATATATCAGGTAATTTAACTGTTTATAATAATACTTTATTAAATCAAGTAGATATATCAGGTAATTTAACTGTTTATGGCACTACTACTTTAGATGATACAAATGTATCTGGTAATTTAACTGTTT
>Ga0172363_10000401_pt1 | contig 32009 bp, 32 predicted proteins | sample LakKivs2_kivu2a2_FD_114541 | JGI IMG/M metagenome (GOLD analysis project Ga0172363, IMG submission 114541) | Sediment microbial communities from Lake Kivu, Rwanda - Sediment s2_kivu2a2 | ecosystem: Environmental > Aquatic > Freshwater > Lake > Sediment | place: Rwanda: Western Province, Lake... | reverse complement strand
TATAAAGATGTCCAATCCAATGGAACTAAAATATTATTTAGAGGAGGTCTAATAGGATTATCCAGTATTGCACCACAAATGGCAATAAAATATTTTGCGTTTCATAATTTTAATAGTTTAATGGATGATGCTTTACATTTGAAACCAGTTGCCGCGTTTGGAGCAGGTTTAGTTGATGGAGCATTTTTGGGTCCAATCTTAGCTATGCAGGCATTTCGACAAATGAATTTGAAAAATGATAAGATAGATTATGCAACTTTAATGAGGAAAAATTTTGGACCGCTTATGGTTCCAATGGCTTTACGTAATGCGACATACACATCAGGTATTTTAGGAGGATATTTCATTGTGAAAAATATAACACATGGCAATGAAAAACCAAATTTTTTGGAAAATTTTTTGATTGGGAGTGCATTAAACATACCAGCAACTCTTATTTGTAGTCCTTTTGATGTGATTCGAGCGAAACATACGCACCAAATTCTTCATAACTCGAACAATTCTTTAAGAGAAGTTGTAAAAAATATCTGGAAAAACGATGGGATAAAGGGATTTTACAAAGCATATCCATCATTATATTTAAATTTTGCTATTAGGTTTCCCCTTACACTTGCTCTCCAGTTTCACATATTACATATGTTGTAAAAAAAATTGAATATTTTAGTTGATAATTTAATTAATAATAAATGCAGGATGATGGTGTAGAAATTGCTGATTTTAAACCACCCCGCCATTGGAGAGAATTATCTCTTGTCGCACACACAGTATTCAATCAAGTAATTTATATCGATAAATTTACATTATCTATAAATAGTTTCAAAGATACTATTCATATAAAACATAAAAACAAATATCAACAAATAAGTTTGTCTGCTTTATTATTAGGATTAGATGCGACATTAAAATTAAATCAATTCATTGGATATATTGAAGAAAAAGCAATACAACTATGGGAAGAATTATCGGATAATTTTCGACAGGGAAGAATATTTTGTGACTTTATTGTTCACTACAATGAAATAAATGTAATTCTTCGAGCACGAAGAAATAAGATTAATTTTATCATTGAGGTAGCAAATAATTTTAACATAATGTGCTTTGAAAATGAAAAATTCTATTGGTATTCAATATTGTATGATGAACAAACAAAAGATTTATACAAAGATAATCGTTATTTCAATTTACAAATTATACTATCTATTCTTACTCAAGTTTATAATTTCTACTCATTTTCACTCTTCGATTGCAAATCTGTAAAATATTCAATCGTTTTTTTTAGCCCCTCTTCCAATCCAACCTTAGGTTCCCATTTTAGAATCTCTCTTGCCTTAGTAATGTCCGGATTTCTTCTCGTTGGATCATCTTTAGGTAATTCTTTATATATAATTTGCGATTGCGAATTTGTTAATTTAATCACCATCTCTGCGATTTCTTTGATAGTTATTTCGTGTGGATTTCCTATATTGACTGGTAATGAATAATTACTATTCATTAATTTTATGAGTCCATCGATTTGATCATCCACGTAGCAAAAACTCCTAGTCTGATTACCATCTCCATATACAGTTATTGGGCTACCCTCTAATGCTTGTACAATGAAATTACTTATCACTCTGCCATCGTTTTTGTTTAAACGTGGTCCATATGTATTAAATATTCTTACTATTCTAGTATCAACATCACAGTTACGATTATACTCCATCATTAATGTCTCTGCTAATCTCTTACCTTCATCGTAGCAACTTCTTATTCCAATAGGATTAACATTCCCCCAATATTCCTCTCTTTGAGGAGATTCTTTTGGGTCCCCATATATCTCGGATGTAGAAGTCAATAAGATTTTTGCTTTTGTTCTTTTCGCTAATCCAAGCATATTTAATGTTCCCAAAATATTAGTTTTGATTGTTTTTATAGAATTATATTGGTAATCTTTTGGAGAAGCTGGACAAGCTAAGTGGTATATTTCATCAACCTCAAGGAATAAATCTTTTGTTACATCGTGTCTTATAAATTCAAAATTAGGATTGGATCTTAAATGAGCAATATTTCCAAGATTTCCTGTAAAATTATTATCAACACATATTACATAATTATTTAATTCTAATAATTTTTCACAAAGATGACTTCCTAAAAAACCAGTCCCTCCAGTTACTAAAATTGTTTTCATAAGAAATCTAATATTATAAGTTTAATTTTTGCACGAATCTACAATGAACGAAGAATAATCGCATTTTGACGAGTGACTACATCTAAGAGAGGGGATAGTGCTTCTCTAAAAAAATTTCCATAAATTCTTGAATTCCTTAGACTCTTCATAAAGATAAGAGTATTAACAAGCTTATCAACATATTCTCCCATTGAATTTTTATTTTTTAGAATAATTTCAACCATTGGGAGAAAAAAGAATTTGCTATCCTCAAAATATACCAAAGCATCGTTCACTAACGGCATATTCATTAGATATCCACAATAGAGACTCATCGCAAATGAAGGGACTGGTCCCTTATCATCAAAAAATTCTCTATATGTTTTGATAGTTCTAATAAAATCAGGGCGACCAAAAAGAATTTTATTGAAAGGAGCCAATTTGGAAATTGGATTAACTATTCCAGAGAACCAAAAAGGATTTACAAAGTAGATAGACCTTGAAAAGGCAAATTCAATTGAGAATTGAATCATTATTGGGTCAGGGGTTCTTTCAAGGAAGAAGATAATCTTGTAGATAATATTATTGGCATATTTTTTTATGTCAACATCTTCGCACTCTGTGAAAATTCTATTAAGAATTTGGAAACTAGCATGATAATAGGGGATACTTTGTATTCCAAAATTAGGATCCATATTTTTGTCTAATTCAATGACACTTTCCTCAAGATTCAAATGAGGATTTTCCCTACTCAAAGGGGGAGTAATTGATTCTCCCAAATCTTCAAAACTATTGAATTTAACTGGGATAGGTATTGCAATTTTTAAATTTGATTCCATTTTTATTATAAAAGAAAATGAGAATTATAGTATCAATTTTTTCTTGATCAAAGATCAAGAAAAAATGTGAGTATCTTACTAATGGACCTTTGGGTCCATTAGTGATATCAATTTTTTTGATTTTCTTCGAAAATCAAAAAAATCGACTGACTACGTTGTGACTATGGTCACAACTTGTCATCAATTTTTTTGATTTTCTTCGAAAATCAAAAAAATGACTAGATTTAATCGGGACTTGTCCCGATTCTCTATCAATTTTTTATGAGTTGCGCTTATCGCAACTATCCAATTTTTTTGTAAGCTATATTATGGTAGAAGATTTAATGTCCAAAGATAAATTAGTTTTTTCATTTACACTTACATATATTTTACTCATTACCACTGGTACTATTACATTTATTGAAGCAATGAGAACGAAGATACCGCTCATTCGACATATTTTTAACCTGGAAACAGTAATTTCTATTATAGCCGGTTATTTTTATGCGAAGTTTGTTCAAAAAATACAAGAATCATTCAAGGAAAGAAAGGAAATCGATTGGAAAGAAATTGTAAAAACCCGTTATTTAGACTGGGCTATAACAACTCCAATTATGTTAATGGTTTTAATAAATGTAATCGCTCATCATAATAACACAAGTCCAAAAATACAGGTATATTTCGTAATTGTCCTATTAAACTATTTAATGCTCTACATGGGTTATAAAGGTGAACTTGTTCAAAATAATAATGTCCAATTTATAGTTAGTTTTTTAGCTTTTGGATTAATGTATTTCTTGATTTACTGGATATATGTAAGACCAAAATATAATGCATTTAATTATGGTATCTTCTTCTTTTACTTAATTATTTGGTCATTGTATGGAATAGTTTATAAGATGGATATCAAAACTAAGAATATTACTTATAACGTGTTGGATTTAATATCGAAGAGTTTCGTAGGTATCGGTTTATGGGTGTACTTCACCAAACTTTTCACGATTTAAAAATTATTGAATATGTTTATAAAAATGGAAGAAATAAACAAGAGGATTGAAGAACTAAGAAGGGAATTTATTGGAAAATTAAAAGAACAAGAAGAAACTATAAAAAATTTAGAGAGTAAAGTGGACAAATTAATTGTTCAATTAGAATACGAAATTGAGGACTCTTCAAGTGAAACCATTTATTCAACATCAAGCTGTGATGATAAAATATTTATAAGACCAAGAAGAATGATGACTAAAGAAGGTGTTATTAAAAATCCATTGAAAAGAATAGTTAGTATGGATTTTAGAAATTTTATTGAAAAAAATTACTTATTTTTGAAAGATTATGAAAAAGATTTAATTATAGATGATTTAATATATGATGAGAGAGGAGCTCTTATAATAAACGTACAAACAGCAATAAATCTAATAATTTCTTATACTAAATTCAATAATCTAAGGGATGGTAAGGAATTTACTGTTGACGATAAGCTATGTAATATTTTTGATGAAGAAAAAGTAAATTATTTTTTCATAGAAGCAGAGCTAGATAAACACTGGGAAGATTTTAGTGATTGAATATTGGAAAATTATCAATAGAAGGGTTAGATCCTTGAAAAACACAATTTATATGTGGTAATAATTCATTCTTCAAATATTTCCAATATTTCACTGCAAATTTTCGATTGGATATTTTTTCTCCAATTTTATTATTATCCAAATTAGTGAAAAATTCATAATTTGAAAAAGTGTTCAATAAGAATGAGTATTTTTTAAGCTTTTCTACGTGTTCTTCATTTGAAGAAATAATCTTTATCGAATCTAGAACAATATCATGTGAGCAATTTATTTTTGAGATCAAAGTATTCATTGATTCGCAATAATCAATCTTGTTGGTAAAATTATCAGTGTTATTACGCAATAATATGGTAAATAATGCGACTGATAATGCTCCCAAAATATTTAACCAATTGTGCATTTATTTTGTATTAGAATCAAATCATTACAATTTCAATTTTTTACAAAAAAATTATTCTTATTCAATCTAATGTATATATTGGATACATTGGAGAATATTTTAATTTTATTTATTACAATCATAAGTTTATTTACTATTTGTACCATTGGATTTATTTTAATTATAATGATTTACATTGTTTATTTTTTACTTTACAATAAGATTAAAAATTACGATGTTCAATTAAAAGATATTTTATATGAAATTATTGATGAATTTAAATTTGAAAAAAAATGGATAGAAATTGATAACAAAAAAGTATTAATAATTGAGAGCAATTCAAATAAAAAATCAATACCTTTATTCTTTGTTCATGGAACCTATAGTTCCAGTGTAGCATTTTTCGATTTAATATCTAAAATTCCAAAAGAATATCATTGTATTACTGTTGAATTACCAAATTTTGGTATAAGTGATGATTTGAATTATGATATAAAGAAAGATAGTTTACAAAAAATTTGTAATATGTATTGTCAATTTTTAGAGAAGGTACTAGATAAGCTTAAAATTAAAAAAGTAAATTTAATTGGACATTCTCTTGGTGCAATAATTTGTTTATACTTGGCTAATAAGAAACCAAATTTGATTAATGAGCTTTTCTTATTGAGTATACCTGGTATATACAAAACATCTGGAAAATATGGTTTCTTCAATGGTATATTATTTAAATATTTATTACCTCCAAAATTACTTAAATTTAATTTTTTAAAGAATCTTGAAAAACCTTTAATGTATTACTATAGAAATTCTAATATATTTATTAGATATTGGATCCTTTATTCATTTAAAACAGGGACTGGAAATGAAATTATTGGAAGATTTATAAAATTGGGACTATCTGGAGGATGGTCCAATCCATTTATTACCAAGATATTGAGATTAAAATGTAAGACAAATATTTGGATTGGAGGAGATGATTTTTTAATTGATTCCTATGATAATATATTTCAAAAAATAGCCCCACATATTTCTTTAAAAAAATTTGATAATGTATGCCATAACGTCTATACAAAATATGACGATTTTATTACAGAGTTGATCAATAAAGTTGAAAAAAAGTGTGTTTATAAAATTGGTAAGGTTAAAAACCGTTTACTGGAAAAATTAATAAGATTTCTCAAAAAAGGGAGATCCTTTCCATCTATACGACAAACCACAAAAATCATTGATCATAACAGGAAAAAATTGGAAAACATACTAAAAAATAAAAACGAAAAAAAATGATTTTATTTAATGTAATATGCTATTTAAATAAATGGACATATTCGATTTCTTCTACGACAGACAGGCTATTATTGATTTTGGAAATTCAATAAAGCGTCCTCAAAAAATCAAAAATTCAATCCAAAAAATGGATAAACAAACTAAAATTCTTAAAATTGAAAATGATATTGAAAAAGTCGCTGTTGAAAGTGATTTTGAAAGACACAATATGAGTAGTTATGAACCCAATTTACACAAAATATCATTTAAAGGAAGTGCTATTATTCGAGCATCCATTGCTGGAGTAGAAATAGATAAATTAAGCTACTGGGGAATTATTCGATTTATATATGAATTTATTGATGATGTAAATGAGATAAAAAAATACTCGACATTATCCATTATAGATGGAAAATATACAGATAAGGGATTTGTTTATGTGAAATCTTTGAACATTAGTGTTCAAGGAGTTACAGCAGATAGATCTCTAAAAGAAATATTCACACAGGTTTTAATGAACAATTTTGATTTTAGCATTGAGATTGCTAGAACACCTCGAAAATGGGTTTTCTTTAACGAATAATTTTTTATATGTTGAGATAATTTTTTATAATATTTTATAAAATAATGGAAATAAATAAGATAAATATTCTAGGATATTCTTACTTTAAGTTATTATTCCTTTTCCACATTTTTATTGTGGCAGCCTTGTTTTTCTACATTGGAATTGCAAGGAATAAAATATCACCTTGGTTTTATAATTTGATGGGCATTTTAGCAGTTATTATTATAGTATATCACATCTATCGTATCTATACACATGGATTAAAAACAGTTTTTTGGAATTATTTACACGTCATAATTATTGCCCCTCTATTATTATACATAGCATATGCAAAAAACACAACACCAAGAGTTATCTATGATATTTTTATTGGATTGGGTGCAGCAGCTCTTGCAGTAAATGCATATTTTATGGTATCTCACTAATCGAATTCCAAATCTTCCAATCCCATCACAATCTTAGCTCCTTCAATTTTTTCAGCATCACATTTTGAATTACCCACATAATATTTACAAATATCATTTGGTTCCACTGTATTAACTGTAATTTTACTATAAAATATTTTAGCTCCAATATGAATTGGTAGATACATGCTATTTGCTATAGCAGGAAAAGCTAAGTAATTGTATCCATTTTTAATGTAAAATTGAGAGCTGTTTAGAATATTTAAATTGGAGACCACAGAGTTAACAATTCCAAAAGAAACTCTTGGTTCAGTTGATTTATTGCAGACAATGAAGTCAGGATATCTATAAGTGTTAAGATTGGGTTTAAAAATAGTATATTTTAATTCTTTGACTTTCACTGGGAGATAATTATCAGGTAGAGCATTTTGGTCAATAGATACTGGTTCCACAAATATGTTTCTTTGTCTAAAAACTTCTTTGTTTAGATCGTCAAGTGGTATTAAAATTAGATTTCTTTCCAAATCTTCAAGGATATACTTATCGAGTGTTTCACTAGGATAAAGGTCTGTAAAAAACATACCATCAATCTCACCATTCTTCAATTTTTTAAATGATTCATCTTCTTTTAGATAAGAAGGCTTTATTTCAAGATCATTATTTATTTTGAGATTATTTACAATATCTTGTCCATAGAGATAATCATCAGTACCTTTTTCTCCAACATTAATTCTTTTACCATTCATTTCAAGTAATTTAGATATTTGTGACTGTTTATTTATAATGAAAAATATGAAACGATAGTTACTGACAATAACTATATTTACATTTTGAACATTTTCTAAATCATTGCTCATTTTATCTACTAACATTGGTGCACTAACAATTGCGAAATTATTTTTGTCTTCATTAACTTTCTTCAATAAGAATTCATTGGATGGATTGTAGTTAACAAAGAATTTCTTAGTTTTTAATGATTTAACCATATTGGAAAATAAAAATTTATAGTATGCGTTTGTGATAGCTTGAGATGTTTTCTCGAGAACATAAAAGCGAACTTGTTGGAGATAATCATATTCTAGATAATTATATTCTAAATTTGAAGTTATATATTTAGGAGTATTCTCAGTTAATTCCCTTGTTCCTTTATTATAGAATGGTATAAACCATGTAATGAAATTTTCTTTTACTTGTATTGTTGAAAAATATATGAAGAGTAATGTGATTAATATTATAGAAATTAATTTAATAAATTGGATTCTCATCTATTATATAATTATACTAAAATTTTATGAATAATGTTTAGATACGAAAAAAAATATAATATAAAATAAAATGAAGGGATTTGCTTTCTTAGATATTAATAAACCAGTTCAAAATTCGATAATTGTTTTCATACTTTTAATTATATTATATTTAGTATTTTTCCATAGAAGATTGGAAGAAAAAACAAGAGATAAAAAATATTTATTGCCTTTAATTGTGGTAACTGCCGCCGTCATAATATTTTACATATTTAAGATGATGCAAATAAATTTTTCCTAATAAACTCGTATAAAAATAGGATTTTTTTTATCTAAGTAATATTAAATGGCAGATAAAAACATTAAAATCGTCAAAGTTGACCCATCTGGTTTTTTCGTAAAAAAAGATGAAGATACAAAAGAATCTATAATTAGTCATATAAGTGATGAATCATCTGTTTCATCCGTTTCGTCTGTTTCCTCTGGTGGCAGTGACAAATCAGAAAGTCATTTAAATCCACTGCCAAATGTTAGCCCAAATGTAGCCGTTATTAAGGAGGATATAAAAGAACCAATTTCTAATATAGTAAATATTTCAACACCTTTGGAAGCTGCTCAAGCTAATAACTATTTAAGCACAAATGCACCAGCACCAATAATGAATGAGGTAAAGGTAAGTAACTTACCCTTCAAAAACGATACAAGGGAACCAACCGATGAAACAACAGAAGACACAAATTCATCTAAAACAGGAAGTGATACTACTAGTGACAGTGAATCTAGGGATACTGATTCAACTGATGATGAAGAAGTTATTGATATGACTGATAATACTTTATACACTGTGTTGGCAGCTGTTTTGGAGGATGAAGATGGAAATAATGTTAGTGAAAATTTAGCTAGTATTAATAGACATTTAGAAAAGCACAATGAAACACTCGAGAAAATAATGAATGAATATGCTGAGATTAATAGAGAAAGAGGAAGAGAGAAGAAATATTTTGAGCAAATGGCTCAAGCTATAAATAATCAAAATAGAGTATTGGAAAAAATGGCTAGTGTTTTCGAAGTTTTCTTACGTCAATCAGGAATGAAAACTGAAAAGCCATCTAGACCTGAGAGAGAAACTATTAAAGAAGAAGAAGAGGAAGATAGTGTTGATGGAGGAATATCTAAGCAAGAAAGGAAGGAAAAAAAAATAAGTAGAAGAATAGAAACCCCGGAGAATACTTTGAGACACAGTAGTACGAAAATTAAAGTATCAAAATTATAATTTGTTGCATAGATATTTTTTATCAATAAAGTAATTATTTTATTTTCAAAGAAAATAAAATAACCATTAGAATAGCGATTTTCAATCGCTATGATAATCAGATTCTGATCCCTCTTCATTAGGATCTTTTACAATCACGACATCATCATCTTCCTCAACATCTCCCTCACCATTATCTTTTTGAGCACGAAGCTTCTCACGCTTCTTTTGACGCTTCCTACGATTCCTTTCCTTTTTAGCATTAGTTTCCTCCTTTTTATCTTCGGGTTTATTATCCTGTATTTTCTCCTGAATTTTCTCAGATAATTGTTGTTTTTGGTACATGGATTGACGTTGAGCAGTTGAAAAAAACATTTTTTGCTTTAGTCTCCCCTGCAAATATTCATGTCTTTCTTCAGGAGTCATATTTTTGAGCTCTTCTTCACTTTTGGCATTTGCCTCAAGCATTTGATTAACTAATTGTCGTTGCCGTCTATGATCCATCTTCTATTTTTATATAATATAGTTTTCTTTAAGTAATTTTTCTAGTAAGTATAACTTATTAGAAAAAAAAGATTTTTAACAAAAAAATCTCTAAAAAAGATACGCCTCACTAAAGGCAACTCCTTTTTTAAGTTTGGTCGACCATTGTGCGAATTTTTTATATATTTTTATATTTCTAAAATTTTAATTTTTTTATAATTTTTTTTTATATTCGCACATATTAAACAAACAAAAAAAAATATAATTATAAACGAATTATTTTTTTCTAAATAATTTTTCTCTACAAAGAATTAGTATTTCTCCAAATAATGAACCCAGGAAAACACAAGTAGTTGCTTCTAGGACTGCATTATTATTTACTGGAATTTCAAATTTAATTTCACAAGAATAATTCACCCAGCATCTTCTAGAATCCCAATATGGGCTTACTTTCGCAGGAATAACGCAATTATCGGCACTCCAAGCATTGTATGTTGGAATACAAATTGTTTCAACATAAGTTCGATCATACATATCTAGAAGATTTGTATTTTGTGCAAAAATATTTATTATTCCTAAGAACAAATAGAGTATAACCAAATTATTTGGATTCCTCATTTTTATCTTTAAGCAATACATCAAAATAAAATCAATTTTTTTATAGTATTGTACAACATTTTTTAGATTTTTGCTCAAGATTGGATGCATTTCTATTGATCTCATTATTAACTTTTGATACAATTTGGTTTGATACTTGGTTTTTTAAACAAACCACCTCATTTTTGATGTTATCCTTAGATACCAAATTCACAATGTTTCCAACATTATTATTTATTTTTACAGTATTCTCTTCTATTTTCGAAATTTTGTTTTCCAATCCAATTTTTAATTTCTCAATCTCATTAGTAATTTGAGATTGGATAATTTCTCGATTTTTCTCAATACTACTCTTAATTTCATTAATATTCCGATTCATACAATACATTGAAAATTTTCCACCTTCTTTATATTTTTTTTCCAAATAAGCGAATATCTCGTAATATAAATCAATAATGTTGTTTGAAATAAATTTTTCATTAAACAATTCATCAAATATATTATTTTTAATTTTTGTATTTTTACCAAATTTCATAGATTCAAAAACTAAATTATTCCAATCTTCCAAAACAATTGGATTATTTTCTATTTCGAAATCGAGTGAATAATCACCCAATAATATTAAAAATTTCAATATTTCTCTTATTTTTTCAACATTGTTTTGATGCTCAAAAAACCTTATTTCAACTCCATGATTATAATGTTTGTTAAAATTAATATCGTATCCAATCTTTTCCAATCTCTTATAACCACAATGTTTATAATATTTATTATACCATCCATTTTCCTTTGTTATTTCAAAATTTTCCAAATCATCTACTAATTTCTTACCAAATTCCATTCTTCTCGTGTCATATGTTCCAATCCCAATGTAACGTGAAACTGAGCCCCTTTGGCTACAAAAAGAGAGACGATTATCCAATTCAGATAATGGATCGGCTTCTCCATAATTACAAAGCATAAGAGGCTCCATAAATTGAATCAATTTAATATAATTGCGATGCTGTGAAATAAATTGAAATAGATTTTTTATTTCACTTTTCTCATTAAGCTCAGTTGGTAATGTTATATTAAAATGCAAAGTTCCATTATTAAACATTCCAACATTATCAATATTACTAAGCATTACAGCATATGGATGATTTTTTTTCATAATATTAATTTTGCCATACTGTTGAAAAATATTATTTTTATTAAATACATCCTGTAAATTCTCTATAAACATTCTCTTATTCATTTCTAATTCATCAATTATGTCATCCAATTTCCCATTATAAAAATTAACAGTAATTAACTCAATACTATCTCCATCAAAAACCAAATTTTCTCCATAAGTTTTTTTAAGATAACTATTATTCCTTTCAATAAATTCCCATAATGTTTCACCATCGAAACTTGGATTTTTTACATATTGGGTGCTATACAATGTTTTTGAATTATTATTTTTATCGGTTTTGGAAAATGAGTGACTATTAAAAAGTAGAGGAAGCTCACCATCGTAATCAATTTTTGGAAAAAGATTATCAATAATCTCTGTTTTATAATTATTAAAATAATTAACGCTATATCTCTCAGGTTTATGGTTTTTTAAAAACTTATCTCTGTTAAAAGGTATTTTTTTATCAAATTCAAGATAAAACTCATTTTCTATACCCATTCCCCAGTACAAAGAATTTGGCTTATAATATTTCTTGTATTTTAAATGTTTTTCTAAATTTTTAATAAACATATAAATTATTTTATATTATTTTTCCGCGTAAAAAATATATATTTCCAATGAAACTATTTATTCGAAATGAGATTAAGGAAGAAGAACATAGAACTCCCATTGTACCAAAAGATTGCGGTGAGTTGATAAAGAAAGGTTTTGAAATTTACGTTGAGCCGTCATTTAATAGATGTTTTCCAATATCACAATATTTAGATAATGAATGTATTGTCACTCACATTGCACCAGAAGATGCAACCATAATTGGATTAAAAGAATTAGATATGAAATCAAAAATGTTCCAACATAAAAATATATATTTTGCCCACTGCTATAAAAATCAATCCAATGCAAAAATCATTCTGGATAAATTCAAGAAAGAAGGAGGATGTATATTAGATTATGAATATATCGTTGATGAAAATAATAAAAGAATGATTGCTTTCGGATACTGGGCTGGATTTGCAGGAACTTATTTAGGTCTTATCCAGTATATAAGAAAAATAAATGGGTTTGATGACATCAATAATGTTTCACCTTGTAATAACTACCAAAATTTAATAAATAATTTAAGAAACTTCGATATTACACCAAAAATAGCAATAATTGGAATAAATGGAAGATGTGGTCAAGGATGTAGAAAATTATTGGATAGTCTTTACATAAAATATACTGGGTTTAATCATAATGATGAAAAAAATTTATTTGATTACGAAATTATTATAAATTGTATTTACTTAAGTCCTACTTCCACTGAAGTATTTATTAGCAAGAAAAATATAACTGGATTCAAAAATCTAAAAATTATTGTTGATATTAGTTGCGATGTTTTCGCGAAAAATAATCCAATCCAATTAGATTATGAATTAACAACATTCAAAAATCCAGTTTTCAAGTACGATAAACTCGATATAATAGCTATTGACAATTTACCAACTCTTCTTCCAAAAGATTCTAGTGAAGAATTCTCAAATAAACTCGTAACTTTATTGCAAGACAATAAAGTATGGGATAATCTAGAAATTATATATAAGAATCATCTATGTTGATGAAACTTCAACCTCCTCTTTTGATTCCTTATTCATATTAGAATAAAGAGTTAATGTTCTTGCAGATGGGTCAATTGTTTCTGGTGACCACTTAGGCATCCAGTAATCAATAATCCAATTATCACAAGATTCACTCTTATAAAATGCATTAAATATTTTCCTATAATACAATTCCTCTTTTGTTCTAGGAGGGCAGTGAAGAATTGTTTTCTTTGCTAAAGCAAAAGTGGAATCATCAATAGAAGAATTAGTTAATGATTTAATCTTATCTAACCAATTATTCTTCTCACTGCTAACACCATCGCTAAATGCTTCCTTAGTTCTCCATAAAATTTCATCTGGGAGTAATCCAGTTTCTTGAAATGATCTTCTAATTAAATATTTTTCAATATTTTTTCTTGGGCAAATTTTTCTTGCTGGTAAACTAGTAATCAATTTCATGAATTCCTTATCCAAAAATGGGACCCTCAGCTCCAATCCATGTGCTGCTGTAGTTCTATCCGCTCGCAAAACATCATAAACATAAAGGTTACTCATTAACCTTATTGACTCAGCATACCCTGCTATATCACTAGGCTGGCGATGAAAATAAAGATATCCTTGACATAATTCATCCGCTCCTTCTCCACTAAAAATTACTACGTCCTCACTATTCTTATGGATATACTCAGCAATAAAAAACATTCCAATACTAGCGCGAATAGTTGTGGTATCCCAAGTCTCCAATTGCATAATAATCTCCGGTAATCTATTTTCAATTTCTTTCATATCCAAATTAACTTCATGATGATTGGAACCAATGTGATCGGCAACTATTCTAGCTGCTTTCAAATCAGGGGAACCCTTAAATCCAATGCTATAAGTGTTTAATGTTTTTCCATTCTTTTTCATTTCTCTTTGAACAATAGCTGCAACTAGACTACTATCTAATCCTCCACTCAATAAACTTCCAATTGGACGATCTGATAGTAATCGCTTATGAACAGCTTTTGTAAAAACATTTCTCACTGTTTCATAAATTTCATTATCTTTAATAAGAGATAAATAAGGATTGGGTCCATTCTCCTTATGCTCATCAATTTTAAAAAATTTCTTTGGAAAACCATCTTCACTAGAAAAATAGCTTCCTGGAGGGAAAGGGACCACATCCATCAAATCACTCAATCCCTTCGCTTCGCTGCAAAATCCAATTTGTTTATCATTCATTCCATAAAATAATGGACGAACACCAATGGGATCTCTTCCAGCATAAATTTTTTCGTTATCATAAATAACAAATGCAAATACTCCATCCAATAAATCAATCATTTTGGCTAGCCCAACTTTTTCAAAGAGTGGATAAATTACTGCACAATCACTATCATCTTCTACTAGTCCTAAAGCATATCTTTTGTTTAATTCTTTATAATTATAAATTTCACCATTGCAAATAACAAATATTTTTTCTCCATTGGGCTTATCGTAAATAAAAGGTTGATCACCCTGTTCACCTAATCCATTAATAGCCAAGCGGTGAAATCCAATGAAAACGTCTTTTTCAAATTGATAAATTGTTTTATCAGGACCGCGATGTTTTATTTTCTCAAAATTATTAATAATAATTTCTTTCGAGTGTTTTTTAGATGTAAAGTATTTTAAAAAGAATATTCCACACATTCCAATATTCTTATTATTAAAAAATTCTTTAAATTACTTTTTGCAAATTTTAGTAACTTGAGAGCCGTATATTATTGTAATTAATCCAAATCCAATAAAAGCCATCAATCCTGCTTTCAAAATAAAGTATATAAACTCAAATCTTTCAAAACATTCTCGAATATTATGCATTGGTAATTTATTACGATTATTATTTGAATTGGGTAATGGACTTTTATTCTTACTATATTTTTCTCCATTGGGATAATCAGGAACCTCGTTGTATCTAGTCGTTTCTAAAATAAAATTGGAAACTTTGGTTGACAAATTGGAAAATAATTTATCTATAGAAAATCCTCCAACTGGAAATTGGAATAATGCAAACAATATGATTGCCGGTAAAAGTACTATAAGTAAATTACCAGATATTCCTTTTTTATTCACTATCATATAAATTGTTAAAATTACAATCAAAATTACATTACACAATAATAATCTAAAATTACCCATTACTCTTGGTTTTCCAGTCTTAGCTAAAAGGAAATCAATTGCGTCCGCAATTTTAGGAGCAAAGAAGGCAATTATTAAAGGAATTAACATAAAAATTAACGCCATAAATATAAATTTTCCTGATGGTTGACCACAAATTGCCTTAGTAGCAGTATTCGTAAAAATTGTTACAACTAATACGAAAATATATATGAAAAATAAAACCGAACTAAAAGTCGATGCAATCGATCCTTCATCTTCTTTGGTAGTAAAATAAGGGTCAACACCTCTTGTGTAACACAAATATATTCCTACATTTTTATCCTGCATTGTATTATTAAACCAATCTCCAATTTTAGAAAAAAAATTCTTAGCTTTTGATACTGCTTTGTTTTTAATTTCTTGAGCATTACCACCCAGTTGATCTGGATAAGCTGCGTGTTTTCTCATATTAGTAACTGCAAAAGCATCCAATTTTGTTCTATCTTTTTTGGTAACACCACTTGTTAAAATTAATCTTAAATAAATCCAGTAATATATTACGGATACAACACCAAAAACTACTCCAGTAAAAATAATTAATGGAACAGAATTTCCAGTTTTTGTTAAAGATGATGCACCCACTAATCTTCTTTTCAAATAATATGTTTTTTTATTATTCATCAAATGTGAATTTTTAAGAGGATGTCCTTCTAAAGACGTAAGATAAAAATTATCAATATTTTTTACAGGTATATTTATAGTTTCAAGTAATTTTAAAAGAACATTGTATGCTGATACATTATTTAAATCTATGAAAATTTTTTTATTATAATAAATGATCTTCATTAATTATTATAAGATAAATTTTTTATCGCAATATTTGCTTACCTATTGATGGAATGCATAACAAAACAAATAAAATAATAAATATCAATAATGTTGGAACACCACTAAGTGCGCCATTTACAAACATATCTTTCATACAATCTACATCAATTTGTTTCATTAACTCTTCTTTCTCTTTATCTTTTAATAATTTTGCAGCAGTCTTAGATAAATCTCTTAGTGCATCTCTTAAATCCTTCTTATTAGTATTTGAAGTTTCATTACTATCTAATTGAGATGTAATATCATTAATTAATCTATCAGTTTTCCTAATTTTTTCTTCTATTACAACAATTGTCTCTGGTTTTTGACCACATAAATCAAACAAATCAATAAATTGGATAAAAAACGATACTAATGTTTGAAATCCAAATCTTAAAATAACAAATACAGAGAAGTCCAATCTTGAATATGGAACCTCTCCAACAGTTTTTCCAATCTTATATTTATCTGCTGCGTCTATTCCATTCACTGTTCTTCTTAATCCTTTAAGACGAATATCTCTATTCATTTCTGGTGTCAATGTCCATTGATACATTTTGTCCCATTCATATAGAAATTTTGGTCCATAAAATTTTGTTTTATTTAATAATTCGAAAGCTGATACAACAAGTGTTATAAACATGTAAACTAATCCTCCAATGAAAGGAGTACCAGTGGCTAATTTTTCTTTTATAGTATTTACTGAGTTACATCCTTTTGCTATTATACTGCTTACAAAGGAGGGTAGAAATAATGCTGTTATATTTTTAATTATATTTGGCAAGCTTGCAAGAAAATAAATTCCTCCTATAGCTAATACTGTAACAAAACTTAAGATTTTACTAGCTTTATATGCTAAGCAATTTCCCTTATAAATATATGAATAAATGTAATATACTGAGAAGAATACTGCAAAATAAATGATAATGACCAAACCAGCATAATAAAAAATAAATGATATTACTGGTATTACTATCGATTTAAATGTTGCTAAGAAACTGTTTAGCCAATTATTTGTATCAGTTAGACTTCTTAAAAAATCCACAACAATTGTTATTCCTTTAATAAATACTTTTGAAACTAAGAATGATAAAAATGGTAATACACCGAAAATTATTGCTGGAATTAAAAAAAATACTACAACAAAAATAAATACAATTAATAAAATTACATTTGTCGCAGTTGGTGCTCCACCATCATTCTTTATTTTTAAATATATGGTATCACTATCTTTTATATTATAAAATTGAGGTGATTTGTTATCGTCCACTACGGCACCATTATAAGTTATGGAAATTTGATCAATATTCGCTTCTATCTTATTTTTTTTTAAAATTTCTTTGTCTATATCTTGGCGAATTGAATAAAATGAATGAAGTTGATTTATATTGTATTCATAATTTTTATTATTTAAAGATATATACATAATAAAATGTATATTTTTTTATTGAATAATAAATTAAAAATTTCTAATTATATAACAGGACTATGATCATATATTCAAAATATTTAGAAGATAACATTGATGGAGTTTTTAATAGAGAAATGGATGAGTACAAAAAATATGTAAAAATGTTTTATGATGAAAATTCAAGATGTCCTAGTGATTCTAAAACGATATTAGAAAAAGAAGAAAATCGAGAACAAATTAGATTATGGTGTAAAATGCGAAATGGGAAAGTTTGGAATGCCTTAATAAGTAAACCATTAGTTCTAAATCTAAATATTAGATTAAATGAGTTATCAAATAATTATAACAACAAATGTATTTTATTCAAAGATACATTAATAAGAAATCTCTCTTCAAGTGTTTATAATCCAGACAAAGATAAAGATATAGAAAAAAAATTAATTGAATTAAAAGAAGAAGAAAAAGAACTTGAATCATTGAGAGAGGTATTCGATAAAGAAAGAGAAAAAATTGATGATATATTAGAAAAACGTAAATTAATTTTAAAAAATTTATTAGAGATAAAAATAAAAAAAAATAATATTTTTGAAAAATGTACAAAAATTAATGCTGAAATTAAAAGAAAATTAATGGAAATTACAAATAATGAAAAAGATATTACAGTTACAAGAATAGAACAAATTGCAAAGAATGTATCACTAAAGGCAGATGAAGTAAGAAGTTGGATAGAATATTTTAGATATATCATAAGTTATCTCCAAGAGAATGCAGCTTTAGATGATCTTAATAAACAAATGATGATATTAAAAAATAAATACGATAGAATAAATTCATTTTTCATTATTAAACCGCCTGTAATAGAAATAACTGAAGGTGGTAAAAAATTACTGGAAAAAAGTATTGTAAAACCAGTTGAATTAATAGTAAAAGAAACTGTTGAAAAATTAGAAGAAGATAGCGAAGTAAGAGCAGAAAATGAAATTATAAATGAATTAGAAGAGAAACCAGGAGAGATCGAAGAAAAAGAATTAGAAAGTGAAAAAGTAGAAGAGGAAGAAGCATTAAGTGAGGCGGAAGAAATAGAAGAAAAAAAATTAGAGAAACCAGTAAAAATTTCCAAAGAGAAGAAGGTAACCAAAGAAATAAAAGAAAAAAAAGTTATTAAGAAGGACAAACAAAAAGATAATAAACAAAAAAATGAAGGTAAAAAAATTGTTGTTAAAATGAAAAAATTAAAGAGAAAGGCGAACAAATAAAATATTTTCTATTAGATCATAATGTTAAGTGAATATTTTGATCCATTATATTTTTTTATAGGCTTAGCGGTTGGAATGTTAGTTGTTTATTGTATTACTCCAACACCTGAGATAGTATATAAATATCCAACTCCTCAAAATGCTGGCAAAGTAACATATCAAGATAATGCAGAAAATTGTTATAAATATTCTTCAAAAGAAGTAACTTGCCCAAAACAAGAAAAAGAAATCAATATTGTTCCAATTCAACATGTTGATTTAGAAGAAAAGAGCAAAGAGAGCATAATAACCCAATTCCAAAAAATGATCAATTCAAAACCACCAAATAATGTGATTCTACCATTTAATTAAATCTTTATTTATATTAAGGTATGCTAGAATTTTTAAAAGAAAGACAATTTGTAATTATCCTATCAATTTTATGGGGTTTAGGATTAAGTTGTATGTTTAGACAAGCCTGTAAAGGCAGAAGTTGCATTGTGATTAAAGCACCAAATCCCGGTAATATAGTTGGGAAAACTTTTAGAGAGCCTGGTGGGAAAAAATGTTATACTTATATTCCACATAGTGCTATTTGTGAAAATAATTCGGTTAAAATATAAAAATAAAAAATTAAGTAAATAAATGAGTCCAACTGATGAGAAATTTATTATAGCTAATCCAAGAAATGTACCTCTATATAGATATGACAAGACGAATGATGATACAGACAGTGGATGGATTGTTTATCATTCAAAGAAATACTTAAGAAGACAAAAAAAACTAGAAAAACGCAATAAAGCTAGTAAAAAATTATAAATTGCGTAAATGAATTTATTTTTTAATATAAGTATTAAAAAATATGGCAGACCCTAAAGCAACACCTATAAGTGCATTACCAAAACAGGTTCAACCGAATGCTGATGAAGACCAAGCTTTTATTCAAAATATATTACAAAAAATGAATGATGATAATAAGGAATCACAACAAGCATACCAACAAACTCAAGACACCTACCAACAACAACAATTTGCAGTTAATCACGAAGAAATTCATAAACAAAACCAGAAAGCAATTAAAGCAAAACAGGCTCAACAGGCACAGTATGAACATTTTGAAGATGATGCTTATGAAGAACAATATCAATATCAAGAAGAAGAACCATTGACTTTTATGGAAAAAGTCAAGAGAGATATTAAGACACCAATACTTTTTATAGTTTTATTTTTCATTTTATGTTTACCTGCGGTACGAAAATTAGTAATGAATCAAATTGGAAGATTCTCACAAAACGAGAGCTTACATATTTATGGTTCTACTTTAGCTTTAGGAATAATGGGAGCGATTGTATTTTATGTCATTAACAAATTTCTTATTAAATTTTAAATTCTCTATAAAAATTAGAAATGGATTCTAAAAATATTTGGAAAATGCAAGGTGCTATAGCAGCATTTCTAATTTTATTTGTTTTTTTTGTACCAATCCCAAAAATTGCTAGTCTATTTCTAGTTTGGGTAATTTTAATTTTATTGATAAAGATATTAAGTGGAAGTATAATGTTTTCATTTTTCTTATCAACCGCTTTTGTAGCTACATTATTTATATTTTTAATCTATAAAAGCAAGCAAGACCAACTAGAATTAAGGCAGGCATTTTTTGAGAACTTTCAAGTAGAAAATAAAGATAGTGAAAATAAAGATGTCGAAAAAATAGAAGAAAAGGTTGAAGAAAATAATGGAGAGAAAAAATTGGAAGAAAAAGTAGAGGAGAAAAAAGTAGATGATAATGGTCAATCATCCCAATCTACATCAATGGCGATGACAGTCGATGATGTCATTGCCAAAAAGAACGAGGAACCTCCTACAATTCAACAAACTGTAGTAGATCCCAATAATTTTGATAAGCCAAACCCATTAGAAGTCAATGCAATGCAAGAATCTCTTCCTGGAGGTGAAAAGAAAATATCGATGATGGCTAGTGATAGTGGCGGCAATAACAGTGAGGATGATTTTTTTGGTAAATTAAATACAGGAGAATTTGAGGATAGTGATGATGATAGTGATGATGATGAAAAAGAATTGGAAAAAAAAAGTGGTAAAACAACAGTGAGTTCAAAACAATCGTATAGAGCACAAAAACAATTATATGATTTGACGACTGCTGTTGAAAAATTACATAGCAATATGGAAAAATTAGCTCCATCATTGAAGAAAGGTCAAAAAATAATTGAGTCAATACAAAGCATGGGAATCAAATTAGTTTAATTTTATTAGCTTTAGAAATAAAAATTTTTTATATTTATAATATAAAGAATGAAGAAAGGAATGCTTAGAAAATCAAATCCATCTACTTTTTATATAGTTTTAATTGCAATTGGATTAATTATTTTATTTGGTTGTATTTTTGGATATTTTTGTTGGAGATCAAACGCTAGAGAAAGATTTCAAAACGGTTGTTTAAGTGAGGAAAATTATGATGATAAATATTACGCTAACCAAAGATTTTTCCATTATGATAACACCGGAAAATTAGTTTCATCGGACCCCATCCATGTCAATCAGCAAACTGTAAAACAGGTTATGTATGATCTTGACGATTTTGGGGGCGGGAAAAAAAAAAGCCAGTTATCGAAACTTTTGGATTAAGTGATTTATTTAGCTTTGGTAAAAAACCCGAGAAAGAAACAGTAAATGTAATCCAATCAAAAGGATCACCTCCAGAGTTATCTACCTTAAATTACAATCAAGGAACTTCTGATCCTCCAAATATGAATTTTGACAATGAATTGGATCCTCAAATTGTAGATAATCTTCCAGTTGTTAAAGATAATGTAAGTTCAAAATTACCTCTACTTCCCAATTATACAAAAAATCCAGAATTGGAATTGGAAAAAACTTTGAATGATTTAAAAGGAGGAGATCTTAGTAAATTCAAAAAAGATGTTGACGTTCCAATTCAAAAAATGCAATCGAAAATAAAAGATAATAATCAACCAACTGTGCCACAAGAACTTTTACAGGATCACATGAGTCAAATTACAGCATTAGGAGGGCAACTTGGTGCAACAGGACCAAAAGTTGTGTCTTCACCCCAAGGGCAAAATGTAAGGGATAAAATGAAGTGCAAATTTTTAGCATCAGATAAATGTCATCCCAGTTATCCAAATTTCTCTGGAGCAAGTATTGGATTTCCTGAAGGAATGAGAATGAAATGCGATTCTCCTGGAACAGAAGTGTTACCAAAAGCTATTTGCACAATATCAAGTGGTAAAATTAGCGGAGTTTATTTGATTAACAAGGGATCTGGGTTAGGAACTAGTCCAAAAATAAATGTTGTTGGTGGAGGAGGAAAAGGTGCAGTCTTAAAGGGAATAGTTGATAATGGTTCATTGAGTGAGATTAAGATAATTAGTGCAGGCGAAGGATTTCACGAAACACCACAAATACGCATTGAGTCACCGAGTATGAGTGATTCTTGTTATTTATGTTGCAAATAAATTTTCTTATAAAAACTAATGAAAGATATAATTTTATTAGTTTTAGTGATTGTTATTTTATTTATAATATTTATTTGCAATAATAAAAAACATTTAGAAAATTTTCAAGGAAGTCAAAATAAAAAGGATGTTCAAAAAAGAATCAATGTTAGTGATATAGAAAATTCTCCACCTCTTATGTACGAAGCAGATGATGTTCCACAAATGTATAGGCTCCAAAGAATCTATCCTTATGGTGGTCAATCAGATTATGATGTTGGAAAATTTCCAAATGTGACATTGCCAGCAGACGTTGTTGGCTGTGGATCAAGAAGAGAACCTTGCTATGGTGGTAGTCAAGAAATTATTGGAAATATTTTACCTCCATTGGATATTAGTAATAAAAATATAGCACCAAGAAATGGACACATTGGACCGCATCCACCATATGAACAAGTTGGTTATTTATATAAAATAATGGCAGACTATAAAGATAATAATTATAGACCTCTTTTCCTATTAAAGATTAATCCAAGGAATAGATATGCCAGATATCGCTATTTTACTATTGATGACGATGGAAATAAGCAAAATGTAATAATTCCCAATATCTTTAGGGAATTGGGAACGAACGATCAAGTTAAAATAGAAGGAGAAGATTATTATTTTAGGGTTACTGTAAATGAATCCAACATCCCTACATATCCGAGAGTTTCGGCTCTTTAACAGTCATAACAGGACCAACAAATTTTTGTAGAAAATATGGGTCTGTTTTTTCTGCAAGTTCATTATTATAAACATTTTGAGAAATACCCATCGTATTAAAGGTTTGAGAAAAATCTGGAAATTGGGCATAATTATATGGAATTATTCCATTGGAAGGATCTCCCAATACAGATGCTACTCGAACATCTTCATGTATTGTTTGAGTGAATAGTGGATCTGGTCTCGTTGGATTTTGGGTGTACATATAAAGAAAATAATCTTCACCATTTAATGGAGGCATTCTCTTAGCTGGAGGTGGAGTTTTCCCTTTTTCGTATTTGATTGGAACATTTTTTATTAATTTTTGATAATTTGCGTTATGATCTAAATTTAAGAGATCTGGAGTAAGTCTAAAAAGATATAACCAATTTACATAATCCTGCATCGTCATTCCATTGGGATAACCGTATTTAAATGCATTTCTCTCTGTAGAAGTCATATCTTCTGGATTAGCGTAATTTTGATTGGGTTTTTCCTTTGGATTTTCATCAGGAAAAAATGGATTGATATATATTTTATCTTTATCTAAATATTCCATATCATCACCTGGTAAGGGTTTAGACATTTGTATGTCCACATCTGGGTATTGATTGGGTGCTTTTTTATATTTGAATTCATCTGGTAGGGTTACATCCGCATTTAATTTAGCATCTGGATATGAATTAAAATTTTCAACAATATTATTTGATGATTTAGGAGAATCATTAATTTTTAATTTTTTAAGGTTTTCTTCTGCTATTTTTAGTAATCTGAACCCAAAAACTGTTAGTAAAATAACAAAAATTATAATAAATATAATAAATTGATATAATTGCATTAAACTAATTTTAAGAGAGAAAAAATCTATGAATAATTTCTCTATAGAATGTAGTAAATTATGTCAAATTATAATTTAGAAGATAAAAGAAATAATGAAATTGATAAGTTACCAAGAATAAATTACTTACCACCTAGTCCACAAGATAATCCACAATCCAACACCCAACCAATACAATTTTGTCAAACAGGATGTAATCTCACATTTAAATTTGAAGATATTAGTAATTGTAGATTTGAAAATACAGGAACATATGCGATATTATCTCCCCCAAATAACCAAAAAAATTATATTGAATGGAATGGATCTGATATAAATGGACAAGAAGAAATTAAATTTTTTTTGAAGGAAATTTTATTTGGATTACCAGCAAAAGATAAGGCGGTAACAGATATTTTAAATAGAACGATTCAATATTATTTTACTTATGTGAATAGTAGTTATCCCAATCTTATGTTAGTAGTATCAGTTATTGGTCAAGTTAATAATACAGGTAATGAAGTAAAAACAAATGGATATCGATTGATGGAAACATTGGCTCCAACTATACCTTTGAGCCCAGGATTATATCAAAACCTTAGTAACTTGAGTAAATTTAATGTTGGGTCATTAATTCCTGCTAAAAAAACATTTTATCAAAGTTTAGTAGAGTCTTCGAACATCCAATACATTTTAATGCAACAAATCGTTGATGTTCCACTCATATTTTTTAATAATTTAGTTACTCGAGTTTTGGGAGCTGGAAAATATGCAAAGATAAATGAAGAATATAATCTTAATCCACCAAGAAATCCTGCAAATTACTTAATATTTTATAATGAAGCTACTCAACCAATGGGAGTAGATGATGGATTAGTTTGTGATACTAGTTGCAATCAAGTTCCATCAAATGCGGTTCAACCAAGCGTGGGACAAGCTGCTTCTGGAGGAGCTAGTAGAAGAATTAGAAGAGCAGCTAGACAGGAAGAGGAATTTGATATTCCAAGAATGCAAATACCAGCTGTTGAGGAAATTTGTTTTTCTGAAGAGGGAGTTGCAGGTACAAGCGTTAAAGTTGGGAAAGCAGGTATTGTAATAGAAGAAGCAAGAACAAGTATTATAATTCAAATAATTTTTAGTTTGGTTGGAAATATATTATTCGTTGGAATTATTTTTGCAGCGTTATATTTATTGTTTGGATTGGATAAAATTGAAGGATCGACTATGAAAAAGTTTTTTAGTTCATTATTTTGGAATATGGCTAGTAAAAAAGGATGGTTGATCTTTGGTATTATTACTAATTTACTTGTCACTTTATTTTTTAGTTTAAGCATTGGATATGCAGCTAAATCATTGGCAGAAATTGATAGCGATACTCCAAAAGAAGATAAAGCGAATAACACATATTGGGTCTTTATGTTAGTTGGTTGTATTATCTTTTTCATATCACTTGTGATAATAATGTATAATTATTTCAAAACGAGAGGTGGAATAGCAAGTGCAAGCAATGTTAATTTAAATAAATTGTATAGTCAAAACTATTATGGAGCAACTCCAAGTGCTTCTTCTCAAAATAGTGTGAGTATTTCAAGTTTACCACAAGCAGCTAATTTATCTAAGAAAATGGACTTGAGTAAAATAAGAGAGTACATTCTAACAAATAAAGTTAAAAATTCCATTATAAAACTCTCTGATAAATTTCCAAGCAATCCTAACTTACAAATATTAAAACCAGTAGCAATGCAGCAAAAAGCAATCCTAAATAGAAGACAATTTGATGCATTAGTTGATGTTGCTGCAACTAAAAAATTTTAGATCTTAAATTATTTTATAGCTAAGCATAAAATAATTATTATTTAAACGGGGTATCCAACAGAGTTTTGATATCCAGTGATATCCATTCCTAATCCCTGAGCTGAGAATTGATTCTCCCAAGTTTGTACATAACCGCACTGGCTATTCAAAGCATTATTATTTTGTCCTCCACCGCAAGGCAAGCAGGGAGCATTCTCATTGTATCCCTGGGGTGATCCTTTGCTCTCTCTTGGTGCTTCCTTTGCTGGTAAGTACTCGTCACTAGGAGCAGAGGGAGCTTGTTTAATTTTAGGAGCTTCCATAACTGGCTCTTGGCGTTGCTTTTGCATAACCTCGGGGTCCAAATATTGTTGACCAAAATCCATTGGCGAGTTATTATTAGACATTGATTCTACAACATTGCCCATAGCCAAACTCTCTACTGCCATTGATGGGGCTGAGGATGAGGAATAGTCATTATTAATATAGTAATCAGAGGGGGATGGTGATAGTGATGGAGCGAAAGAAGGAGATGGTAGAATATCATCCATCATATCATCACTAAATGATTGTAAGTTATCTTCAATATTCTCTCTCATTTTTGCACCTCCAATCTCTCCAATCAATTTCTTCTTTTGAGCCATTTGTAAAGTGCTAATTAATGCAATGGCAATGAATAGAGCGACAGCTGGACTATATAATCCAACAAATGCAATAATTACTAAAACCACTATTTTTACAGAGATGTGTTCAAAAAATGTGAGAAACTTTAATGGTAAATATCTTAATAAAATAGCTGAATAAAGAATAAGAGCAACTATAGCAACACCCTGAATCATGTTTGATTGAAATGAAGCCTTACTTCTTTCATATGTATATTTTACTACACTTGCACCTTTTCTTGCTAAACTACGAGTCGCATTCATATTATATTAAATGATGATATTTTTATTTACCAATAAAATTGAAATTTTTTGATTTAAAAATTATTACATATCTAAACTAAATTATGAAAAGTTATATTGGAAAAAGAGGCTATATTCTTATTAAAAAAGAATGGTCCCCTGCAATAATAAATAGTATTAAACAAGAATTGACTGTGACACCCTTCACTGCTGGAGATTATGGAGAATCAGAGGATCCATTTCCAGTTTATAGTGAAAATTCTCAAAAATTGTATATTCCTAAATATTTTGGAATAGAAAAGTTTGGTCCAGCAGATGAAATAAGAGTTCCACCTGGTGATGATATTAATTTAGAATTCTCTGGCAATTTAAGGCAGCATCAAATTGAACCAATCGATGCATGTTTGAAAGGATTTTCAACTATTGGAGGAGGTATATTATCATTACCTTGTGGCGAGGGAAAAACTGCATGCGCTTGCTATTTAATTAGTCGTATGAAAAAGAAGACATTTGTTTTAGTACATAAGGAGTTTTTATTGAATCAATGGATTGAAAGAATATCTGGAAGTGATGGTTCACCAGCGTTTTTACCAGGTGCTAGAGTAGGGCGAATTCAAGGAAAAATAATTGACATTGAAAATAAAGATATTGTGATTGGAATGATTCAAAGTATTTCGATGAAAGATTACCCATTGGATTTGTTTGACAGTTTTGGATTTGTTATTTTGGACGAATCACATAGATGCCCAAGTAGAGAATTTTCGAAAGCCTTAGCTAAAATCAATTGTCCATATATGTTGGGATTAAGTGCAACACCCAATCGTAAAGATGGATTAACTAAAGTTCTCAAATGGTTTATTGGAGATATTCTTTTTATGAGAAAAGGAAAGAGTGCTTCCAATTCCACAGTTGAAAGATATATTTATGATTGTGGAGATTTAGTGTATGCACAAGAATTAACAGGATATTATGGAAAATTGAATTCCGCTGGAATGATTAACAATATCGCATTTTACATTCCAAGAACGGAGTTTATTATCAAAAAAGTTGTAGAATGTATTGAAAGTGAAAGACAAATCTTGATATTGTCAGATAGAAAAGAGATGTTGAAAGATTTGGAAAATATGCTAAATGAAAAATCTATAACGAATGGGTATTACATTGGAGGAATGAAGCAAGCTAGTTTAGAAGAAAGTGCGAAAAAGCAAGTTATTTTAGCTACTTTTCAAATGGCTGCTGAGGGCTTAGATATTTCAACGATAGACACTATTATATTGGGAACTCCTAAGACTGATATTGAACAGGCAGTTGGAAGAATACGCCCAAAAGTTGGAGTGATTGCTAAAAATACTCCTTTGGTAATTGATATAGTTGATGATTTTTCAATGTTTTCTAGACAAGCTGATAAGAGATATACCTTCTATAAAAAAAAGAATTATGTAATTGATACTTATCGTGCTAGTAGGGATGGAAATACAGTAACTAAAATTGACTCTTGGAATCCTAATGAAATTGACGATGATGATGGTTCAAAAGAAAAGAAGAAAACAACCAAAATAAGTAAGGAGCCTCCAATCATTAAAAAATTCTCATTTGTCTAGATTATTCTCAAAAAAAATATCTTGATTTAATTTATAATGTCTAAAATAGCAAACATGAACAGTCGATTTACGAGTTCTGCTACATCTCTCAAAGGATCGATTGGATTGGGAAAAATAGACTTGAAATGGTTTTTAATAGGATTACTTATAATTGTTGTTTTTATTTTGGTGGTTTGGTTCATTAATAGAGATAATAAATACAAGTATGAAAGATTTCAATCAACTTCTTTCAACATGAACACACTAAAAGAAAAGCTAGTACCATTTTTAGTATTAATTTCGAATGAAGAGGTAACCCAGGAAGGTATGAATACTTCAATAGATAGCTATCAACCAGGAGGTTATAGAAAACTAAGAGATTCTATGGATGATATCGCTAGATATTTAAATGTTCCTGTGGGTGAAAGGCAGCCATTATTTCTTAAGTTAGATGAATTTGGAATGTTAATGTTCGCAGATACAACAATATTAAATCCTGCACCAGGAGCTGGGGTAGGAGCAAGAGGTCCTAAACCAGATGGCACTTTTAATAAAAGTAGATATATCTCAAAAAGTCCTGAGGAAATATTATCGATTTTGAATGGCAATTTACCTTTTGGTAGAATATTATTGCTGCAAATCGCTGATTTTTATAGATCAACTCCTCTTGCACCTGAACAAGCGCCAATTCCATCACCTGCACCAGCTCCTTACATTGCTCCATCGCCGGCTCCCTCATCAATTCCATCTCCTGCTCCTTCTCAAGTTTCTATCTTATCAATTGACAAGTTCGGTGGGGAATTAAATAAATGGTTGGGTAATAGATATAGTGAAGTAACGAAAACTGGATTCTCTTCAACATCAGATGAAAGTTTTGCAACATTACTTGGATTAAATTTAACTCAAATCCAACCTCTTCTTGATAAAATATATAATGGAATTGACTGGACGACTAATCCAATCACCGTTAAAGATAGACCAAAATTTGATACTGATACTTTTACTTTATATTATAAATATGTTGATAACAAGAATCCATTTGATGCAACAACACCTACTCCCAGTCCAACAGAGTTGACATACAATCAATATTTTGGAGAGTTTAATAAATGGATGTCTCCTAGATATACTTACAAGAAATATAGTAGATCCTTAGTACCAATTGATAAAAAGTTTGCAGATGTTTTAGGGTTACCACTAAGCCAAGTCCAATCAATTCTTAATCAAATCTATTATGGAATAGTTTTCACTGAAGAAAATGGATCGGTATCTGCTAGTTTAAGAGATGCGCAATCTCAAGTAGATATTGACGCATTATGGAATAAATATTTAAAAAACAAATCTGGACCTTCACCTTCAACAACTACATCTCCAACTCCAACATTATCAACTGCAGCTTCACCTGCGATGGCAATACCAAGCTACACTGTAAATGAATTCTTCACATTAATTTCACCTTGGGCTGGAAAAAGATGGAGTGACATTGCTAATAATGGAAATTCAACAATTACTGATAGAGATTTTGCACGTTCGATTGGTTTAGATGTAAATGATATTCAAAATAATCTTGATGATATTTATGCTCAATTTAATTGGACAACTAATCCTGCCAAAATAAGGGACGCTCTACAGATAAGTAATGACATCAAGGCATTATATAATAAATATTTTGATAAAAATAAACCTTCATTCTCGCCTCCACCGTCTCCTTCTATGATGGCTCCTTCATCTACTGCACCTGCTTCAGGAGCACCGCAAATAACGAGAGAACAATTTTTAGATAAACTTGCTATTTATGGTGCTAAGCAAATAATATCGATGGTAGGAAATAATACACCAGATGATGTAGCTCTATCTATTTTTGCAAGTTATCTAGGATTACCAAACAACTCTATTAAAATTAAGGCTCAATTATTTGCTCAAGATGCACTAAGAGAGAATGTTGCACCTAAAGGAGTATTAGGTACAAGCGATCAATCACTTCAAAGAGCTAAGAATTCAATTAATGAAATAATTAATCCTACTAGTCAAGTGTATGACGAAAATAGAGAAAGGAAATTAGCTTTACTTAATGAAATATGGAATGCTTATTTGGTGTCAAATGGAACTACACAATCACCTGCACCTGCTCCTTATTTTACTCCTTCCCCTGCTCCTTATTATGCTCCTTCGCCTGCTCCTTATTATGTTCCATCCCCTGCTCCTTATTATTCTCCATCCCCTGCTCCTTATTATGCTCCATCTTGCCCTCCCGCACCTGCTTGTCCAGCGATGCCACCTCCAACTATATGTCCAGCAATACCACCTCCAACTATTTGCCCAGCGATACCACCTCCAACTGTATGTCCAGCAATACCACCTCCAACTATTTGCCCAGCGATACCACCTCCAACTGTATGTCCAGCAATACCACCTCCAACTGTATGTCCCCCACCAACTGTTTGCCCAACACTACCTCCTCCTCCAGTTGTTACATCGCCTCCTCCTCCACCAGTTGTTAAATCGCCTCCTCCTCCACCAAAGAAGTCATCTCCTCCTCCTCCAAAGAAGTCATCTCCTCCTCCTCCAAAGAAGTCATCTGCTCCAAAAAAAAGATAAGTGGTAGATAATTTTATTATTTTTGAATTTAGTGTATTCAAAAATATGAAAAATAAAATGTTTTATTTTATTATAATGCCAAAACTTGGAAATATCACTAATAGATTAACTAATTCTGCTCGTTCTCTAAAAGGATCAATGGGATTAGAAAAAATAGATTTAAAATGGTTTTTAATTGGATTACTTGTTATTATTGTTTTTGTTGTAGTTGTTATGTTTATTAATCGTAAAAAAGTACCTAAAGATTTTAGAATACATGAAGGATTTGCGGATGTAAATACTAATGAGCTTAATAGAATGATTAAAAACTACATGAAAGTTTTTGTAAATGAACAAAGAGGAGGAAATTTAATAAATGCAGAGGTGGAAAACATTGCTACTTTTCTAAACATTCCTATAAATGAGTCAAATGATCTTGGTAATAAATTAAAAGATTTTGCGACGAGAATCTATAATGAAGTAACTTTTCCTACACAGCAATCATCATATAATACATATGATAAACCATATTTTAATCCTTATTCTTATCAATCTAGCCCTTATGAATTTTTTCAATCATATGTTTCTTACTTCGAACCAAGCCCTAAAGATAGAGTATTAGTAAATGATTACCAATTTAATAACGCATTAAATTATTTATGGGGTGAAAATAGATCCATTTACGATCAAATAGTCGCAATGGGTAGAGATTTACCTCCACTCTCAAATCCAGTAACAAAGGAACAATATTTTGATTTATTAGCAAGATATATCGCAGCTCGTGCTTTAAACGTTTCTAGAAAAAATACAAACGATGCACCCGCTGAATTAACTAGATTAATTGATTCACTTGGATTGACAAGAGCACAAGTCTTACCGATACTTAATAATCTTCACAATGTTTTAGGTAGTAGTTTAGTTTATAATTATGGTGCGAATGGTACATTGGGTCAATATTTAAATAATGTAAAACCGACTATATCAACTCAAGGAAATAGCCCATCTAGCTTTTCATATGAAG
>Ga0172363_10000400_pt1 | contig 32026 bp, 36 predicted proteins | sample LakKivs2_kivu2a2_FD_114541 | JGI IMG/M metagenome (GOLD analysis project Ga0172363, IMG submission 114541) | Sediment microbial communities from Lake Kivu, Rwanda - Sediment s2_kivu2a2 | ecosystem: Environmental > Aquatic > Freshwater > Lake > Sediment | place: Rwanda: Western Province, Lake... | reverse complement strand
CCCTTTACCCCGTTAGAAATTCCCCCAAGAGAATTTCTAACATCCATTTCTAACGGGGTTTATGGGCGTTTGGAAAAAAAGTACCCTGTCCCCTTTTTTCAATATCAAAATATATAAGCTCCCACGCAGGAAATTCCCATAAGCAAATACAAAAGCTTCGCGGAAGAAATTCGCCAGCGATTAAGTAAAACAAGGGAAAGGAAGAATGCTAAAAAGTATAGTCTTTCTCTCACTCCCCAGTCCCGAAACATTAATACCAAAAGAGTAAGTAAAACAAGAGCTAAACTAATAAGACGACTACTCCATATTGCACGAAGATAATACATTCTCTTGAGAAGTCTTACCACTTTGGTCTTTCTTTCATAACCTTCTATCATTCCTTTAATACGGGTATAAAAATGTAAAAAATTATATAGAAACAGAAAAATTAGTGGCGCAAGCCAAGCACCTTCCCACTGCCTTAAATATATAATCACCAGAACGCAGGCTATCAGTGCAGTAAAGGGTCGCCACGCTCCCCAAAATAGTGAATCGCCAATACCTCCGAATGCTCCGCCCATGCTCATTTTTACTGCGCTAATCTCTTCCGGTTTGACTTCTCCTCCCTTTGCCATTTCCTCTTCCAGACGGGCGACTATCCCTACTAACACATTGGCAAAGTATGGATGAGTATTGAAAAACTCTAAATGTCGCTTATAAGACTGAATCCTTTTCTCTCTTTCCGGATAGAGCTTATTCAGAACCGGCGCCAATATGTAAAGAAATCCCAAGTCTTGCATCCGCTCGAAATTCCATACGGCTTGCAGACAAAAGGATCGCCAGAAAAGACGATATAAGTCGATTTTGTTAATTATCCTATTCGGCATAGAGCCATGCATCCCGATTTACAACCAGGAAATCTGTGTCTACAAACCTCTGAAGGTGTTGAACGCTATTGCTAAACCCAGAGCTGGCATGAGCCTATATGCAAAATTCAGACCTACTAGCGTACCGTATGGTAAATAGGAGAATAGTTTCGGCAGAACATATACACCCATGCTAATTGCCACCAGAGAGAAAAGAAATCCTTTAAGAAAAAACAGAAATAAGCTGAAATAGTTAACCTTTTCCAGAGCTTTCAAATTGCCTTTGATAATTTCCCTATCTAAGTAGTGCACAAAACGTGCATTCAATTTTCTTTGTTTAATATCTATTCTCTTAAAAATTTCCCCCAGAGGCATCGTAAGTGCCAGGACGACCATTCTGTAAGAACCCTGAAAATTATTACCCAGGGAAAGCGCTCTCTCAGTCAACATTATCAGAGTTACGCAAGTCACGGCTACTATTGTTGCATCAGGAGGGATGGCTGCGCCCACGGATATTACATTTATCCAAATGAGTTCTAAAAGAGCACCAATAATGAGTCCGGTCTTGAGGTCTCCTAATAGTAAACCTATGATGGGACCACAAACAATAGGCCGGGATACCATTATCTGTCCCCAAGCACTTACATCTAAACTTAATAATCCTCCAATGAAACTAACTGTAAGGATCTCAGCAATCATTAAACGGTCCAATAGAGATATCGACTGGTTTAAGCACCCGGACTAAATTATATATCTGTGATTCTTAGTTTGAACGTAATAGTCTGTTCTTTTTTGGGTTCCAGATCTAATTTCCAATGAGGAAATACAACTGATTGTTGGTACATACGCTCGTAGGCTGCATCTCCTTCCGAGATTGTCTCTATGGGAAAATGCCACAAGCAACAATGGGGGTTGAATTCCAAAATTATGTTTACTCCATAATACTTATCGTGCATACCAATTTCCTTCAAATCAGAAATTTCTCCAAATGAAGAGAAAAGTTTTCTCTCTTTTCTATCAGAAACGTAGTAATAACATCCTTTATCCTCCGGTGAGGAAAAAGAGAAGTTAAATTCAGAGCCGAACCATAATTCTGCACGGTTCTCTCCTTTGTTGACAATTCGATAAATAACGAGAATCTCTGCCGCGTTTGCCGCTACTGTTATCTTCTTTTCCACTTTTATAGGTTGCTGGAAATCTCCTACCCAGACAAATCCTTCTCTAATAAAGTTTATTCCCGTTGGTTCAATTCTATACATGTAAGATTGGTCGACAAAATCTCCCTGTTCCCCATACTGGCAAGTTGAGAAATCAAAGATCTCTGTATCGGGATGCAAGAAGTGGTCTACCAGGGATACCCTTTCATACCAATCATAGTGAAGGTACTTCGCTAAGTTCTTATCTTTCACTTTCTCCATATCATGAATCGACTTGACACTTTTTTCCTCCCCCTCAGCCTTAGAATCAAAAAGACTGGCTCGAATAATCTCTTCGTGGTAAGCTTCTTTCCTGCGAGTCAGAGTAGTCAACAGATTCAGGTTTTGCGGTTTGTAATCCAATTCGAAAAGAGATGCTCCCACAGACGGTCTAAAGTAGGCATTGAGTAAGGAGGTACTGACCAAAACCTCTGGATTTCCATCCAAATCGAAATCGAATTCTTCTGTTTTTATACTTTTAGAACCTGATTGATTTTTGTCATCAACAGTTTTTTCTGCATTAATCAGGTGTTTATAAGTCTCTCTTCTGAGGTGGGGAAAGTATAGTCCTCCGAAAACGCCATGCCAATAAACGCAATTGCACTGCCCTTTCCAGAGTTCGTTCCTGGCTTTTTCCAACCAATCCGGAAGTTTCATATTTTCTTCCTTAGATTCTACAGAAGACTCACTCCCTTTTCTATTGCTTCTACTTTCCCCGGTGTGCAAGTCCTGAACTGCTCCGAAAATCTTGTTACTGACCAGGAGCATCTTCTTCTGCATCCAGTTGCTCTCAGTATACTTCACAAAGAAGTTTCGCCAGAAGCCTCCTTTCAAAAACCTTGCATATCGTTCACACTGAGGCAATTTTTCCACTTCTCTCTGGATATCAGTAAATTCCTTCCTCGCCTTAGTAGGTAACACCCATTCCATCATCTGGGAATAGGAACCTGTAGGAAGATATATTCTTCCTTTAGGTTCAAACTGTGCAATATATTCAGAAAAAGTAAATGTCTTAATCCATTTTTCATTTTTCTCTAATTCGCTGAAGAACTGTTCAAGCCAATTCTGTTTATAGGCCAGTTCATGGGTTCCTGGCCAGATGCCAAATTTCTCTCCGTCATCAGCCATTACTGCCAGTCTCTCTTCCTTCTCCGTTGCCTGGGATTTGAAATACTTAATGACTTCTTCTACAGGCTGGAAAGGTATTAAAAATCGCAGCTTTTCACTAATGGGAAAAACTTTTAGTGGATAGCCTTGGTCCTCGGTGAAGTAATACCCAAAAAGTTCTTCCTCAAAAAGCCCAGCAGATTTGAAAGGCAAATCGTCAATGACAGTATATTCTGCACCCGCCTGAGAAATCAACTTTGCCAAATGTGGCTCCCAGACACGTTCCGCCAGCCACATGCCTTTTGGTTGGTAATCGAACAAGTCCCTGACATATTTGCTCAATTTCTCTATTTGACCAATTCCATCGCGTTCATATAACATAGGCAAAATTGGCTCATAGTAACCACCGCTCATAAGTTCAATTTGTTCGGTTTGTAAAAGATTCTTTACCATGGAAATAAATTCTGGATGATGTTCAACAATCCACTCCAGAAGGATCCCGCTAAAATGGAATGTCACTTTTACGCCCGGATGTTTTGCCAGAATTTCCATAAAGGGGAGGTACGCCTTCTGGTAAGCCTCCTCAAAAATAGCTTCAAAATTACCAACTGGTTGATGGTTATGAATACCCAATGCAAAGTTTATTTTTTTCATATTCTCAAGATTTCCGAGAGGAGCTTGAAATTTATGCTACTCCAAACGCTCCGATGAATCGGAGCTACTCCTGGGTTTTTTCTCTTTTGATAATTTCCATTATATCAATCTTCTCATCATCAGGAACCATTCTCGCTTCCAAGTGGATTCCCAGTTTATCCAGTTCCTGAAAAGCTTGCATGTCTTCTTTACTAACTGAAATAGCTTTGAGGATCTGTTTCTTATCAGGAGAATAATGCATTCCTCCCACGTTTATTTCTTTTATTCTTACTCCTTTATCGATTAAACTCAGCACATCCTGCGGCGAAACCAGAAGAAGCATCGCCCTATCCCTTTCAAATTGCCCATTCAGTATCGCTTCTTTCGCCTGAGTTATAGTCAAAATGGATATCTTGGCGTGGTCTGAAACTGCCATTGAAAACAGAGTTTTTTGCATTCGGTCACTGGCAACAAAGTCGTTAACCACAACCACATGATCGATTTTCAGGAATTTCATCCAGTTCTCAACTACCTGACCGTGAATTAATCGGTCATCAATTCGTACCAGTACCACGCTCATTATTTATTTTTCGCCTTTGAGACTTTATTAAGAAACCTTTGTTTGACGTCGAGAATGCTCTCTTCACCCTTTTGGCGGATCAGACGAGCCAATTCTTTCACAGGCAGAGAGCGGCGATAGTTTATACCAGCAATTAGCATTGGCAGGTTAACACCACCAATAATTTCAACCTTTTCATCATTAACAAACTTGAGGCTGGCGTTTGCTGGTGTACCTCCCAACATGTCCACAAAAATGATTTTCCCTTCTGACTGTTTGTTTTCTTTTCTCAGTATCTTCCCTATCCTTTTACTTAGTGTGTCCAACCCATCATCTTCATGCAAGGATATTGCCCATACTTCTTTTTGCTCCCCCAAAATAACCTGTGCTGCTTTAACCAACTGCCGTCCAAAATCGCCGTGAGTTATGATTATGAATCCAATCATTTGTCAACTCGCCCTCAGGTGGTCATCCCGCTTGCACGGGATGTCACCCTTACACTGTTGATTTTTCGATGTCCCGGTACTGAGTCTTAACGGGGTATTTCTTATCGAGAAATTTCTTCAACTTATTCACAATAATTACTGAACGATGGCGCCCTCCTGTACACCCCACAGCTATGGTCAAATAGGATTTCCCTTCTTTAATATAGTAAGGAATTAGGAATTTCAATAATCCAAAGTATTTCCTTAAAAACTTCTGGGTAACAGCGGACTTCAAAACGAATCGGGAAACTTCTGGATCGTTTCCGGTTAATGGTCTCAATCTTTTTATATAATGGGGATTGGGCAGAAAACGCGTGTCGATTACCAAATCCGCGTCAACCGGGATACCATATTTATAGCCAAAAGAGACTAAGCTAACATTCATCGTATCCATTTCTGGTGCCTCTCTGAAACTAGAGAAGATTACTTGCTTAAACTCCTGAGGAGTGAGACTTGTAGTATCAATGATTTTATCAACCCGTTCTTTTATTCCCATAAGTCTCTTTCTTTCCTTGATGATAACTTCAAGCATGCTTCTTCCTTCTGTATCCAGAGGATGTTTCCTGCGTGTTTCACTATATCTTCTAACCAGGACAGAATTACTGGCTTCCAAGAAAAGAATTTGATGGCTGAACCCCATTTTTCCGAGCTCTTCTAGTGAACTAAAAAGGTCATCTAAAAAGTCTCCTTCCCGAATGTCAATGCCTAAAGCGACTTTCTTTATTTTATCCTTTAACTGTAAGCAGATTTCGGCAAATTTAGGTATCAGAGTAGTAGGTAAATTGTCTACACAGAAATATCCCAAATCCTCAAAATTCTTCAGGGCTGTACTTCTCCCCGCTCCAGAAAGCCCTGTTACTATGACAAAGTTACCCTTGGCCATATATTTTACTTCCCTTTCCTTTCCCTAACGCGAAGGGATTTGATGTAGCGAGCATTAGAATTTTTAAACAAATCACATCATTCAAAAGATAGTTCGCGAAGAAGTCTTGAAATTTTAGCCAAGGAACAAGGACGACACATTTGCTTCCCAGCAAATCACTGTCCGACGAACGGAGTGAGGAGTTTTGATTTGCGCCCTGCAGAGCCCGCAGTTCTTTGGCGTCAAGAAATTTCTCAACAATGAGCAAACTATCTTTTGAATTCTCAGCGAGCGAATCAAATCCCGAGCTATTTCTTTTTTCCTTTTTGCCGGGTGATTTTTATTATTTCCTTATCCAACTCACTAATTGCGGAATATCCTTCTCTTCTTAGTCGCAGATTCATGGCTGCTACTTCAACAATACTCGCTAAGTTCCTTCCCGGGCGAATGGGGATTACCAATTCCGGAACACTCACCTGTAGAATCGGTGTATACTTCTGGTCGAAACCGAGCAGTTCGTACTCCCTGGTTTTGTCCCATTCCTCAAGTCTGATTACCAGGTCAATCTTTGCCGAACTCCTTACCGCACTTGCTCCAAACAATTTTTCCACATCTATTATCCCCAGTCCCTGGACTTCTAAATAGTAACGAATCGGTTCCTTGGCAAAGCCGATGAGAATGTTCCCCCTGCGCTGTCTAATCCCTACCACCTCTCCGGCAATTAATCGATGTCCTCTATTGATAAGTTCCAGAGCGCACTCGCTTTTGCCGATGCCAGTTACCCCTAATATCAAAATCCCCAGACCGTAAACTTCAACCATCACTCCTTGAACAGATTTAGTGAGTGTAAGTCTATCCTCTAAAAAAGGCAGAAGGCGATCTACAAAGCTGGAAAAGGAAATACGACTTTTAAACACTGGTATTTTCGTTTCCTCCGCCATTTTTATAAATCCTTGCGGAGGAACAAAATTACTGGTAACAATAAAACATGGAATGTCCTTGGAAAAGATCCCGCGTAACACAATACTTTTTTCTTTGACATCTAACTTCTTTAGATAATCGAGTTCTTCCCGGTCCAAAATCTGAAGTTGACCAGGAGGTAAAATATCCACCTCACCAGATAAGGCAAGGCCAAGACTATGAATTTCCCAGCTGGTTATTTTCCGATCTAAACCTTCCTTCCCGGCCACAAGATGCAAATCTAAATCTCTGCCTTTCTCTTCGAATAATTCTTTAACCAGAAGTTTTGCCATTGTCAATTGACCTTCTATGTGTTTGCCGTTCCACTAACTAGTATGTATCTTCTTCCTTTATAATTTTAATTACTTCACTTGGCGCCTTTGCCTCTCGTAGCGCCTGGCGAAAGAACTTGTCTTTAAGAAGCCTGGATATTTTTGCCAAAACCTTAAGATGCATCCCCGCTGAGTCCTGGGGAGCGATGAGGAGAAAAATTATGTATACCTTTTCCCCGTCTAAGGCATCAAATTCTACTCCCTTTCTGGACGTAGCAAATGCACAGACGATTTCCGCTACTTTATCTGTTTTAGCATGGGGAATTGCTACCCCCTGTCCAATCCCTGTAGAACCTAATTTTTCTCTATCCAATAAAGCCTGAAGTATTTTTTCTCTTGTATTTTCTTTTATCCTCTTGGCGACCACCAGCTTATCAATCAATTCTTTCAGTGCTTCTTTCTTTTTGATTGCCTGTAAATCGACTTCAATGGCATCCTTGCAAAGAAACCCCATAATCTTCATCTCTTTCTCCTCCTATCCAAAATGGTCTTTTTATCTCATTTTTGCTTTATAATTAAACTACATTTTGACAATTTTGTCAATTTCTTGTTTTTTACATCCTGAATTTTTTACCTAAGTAAACTTTACGTGCTTCTTCTGATTTGAGTAACTCCTTCGCAGTTCCGGAAAACAAAATTCTTCCCTCGTACATAATATAGGCTCTATCAATAATTTCCAGTGTCTCTCTAACATTATGGTCTGTAACCAGCACTCCCAAGCCATTATTTTTGAGCCGGGCAACAATCTGTTGAATTTCCACGGTGGTTATGGGATCAATGCCTACAAATGGTTCATCCAGGAGAATGTATTGAGGAGTGGTCACCAGGGCTCGGGAAATTTCTACTCTTCTTTTTTCCCCACCAGACAGTAAGCAGGCCTTATTTTTCGCTAAATGCTCCACTCCCAATTCTCGCAGTAAACTTTCCAATTTTTCTCTCTTCTGGGACTTAGTTAGTGTCGTTGTCTCCAAAATAGCCCATATATTTTCCCTCACCGAAAGTCGCCTGAATATGGAAGGTTCCTGGGACAAATAACCAATCCCTTGCCTGGCTCGCTTATACATCGGGAACTCTGTTATGTCTCTTCCTTCCAGGAATATCCTGCCTTTGTCCGGACGAAGGAGACCCACAATCATATAGAAGGTAGTCGTTTTACCAGCCCCATTTGGACCAAGTAAACCTACTATTTCACCGGGATTTATTTCTATTTCCACATCATCAACAATTTTCCGACGCGAATACGTTTTAATCAAGCCACTGGCTAATAAACTCATTTCCCACCGCTCAATAGAAGTATTTTGTAGTGCAAGGCTCTATGCCCGCCCATAAAGGGCTACACTACCGGTTTTTGGGGTAAATGGATGCCTTTACATTTCCCTCCATAATGACTCTCTCTTCGTCGATAAATATAGTAATGATTTCTGCCGAGTAGTCAGCTTTTACTTGTTCGTCATCCTGGTAAATACGGGGAGAATCGCCGGATAGCACAATTCTTTTTATTTCATAATCGTAGTCAAGAAGTCTGCCTGTAGCAGTTGTTTTTCCATGCTCTACCCTGGCATCACCCTGTACATGGATTTTTTTCTCATTACCTGATAATTTTATTACCTTTCCTTCCATTATTATTCTGTCTACGGGATTCTCCTCATCGATTCGGATAAGCTTTGGATTGCCGGTAAGGACACTATTCTTGTTGTCTACATTGTAAGTTAATCGGTCAGAAAAGCCTTCCATCTTTATCGATTCTTCGGGATAGGCTGTAAGATGCACATTACCTTTTCCTACCACATAGTTCTTTTTCTCATAATGTTCCATCATATCGGAAGTTATTATGTCTCTATCCCTAACCAATTTTACATTCCCCAGAAAACGGGTGATTTCGCCCCTTTCCAGTACTTCCATCCTCTCTCCGGTGATGTTCACTGTTTGTTCCGGTCTCCCAGCCAGAACTGCATTTACAAAAATGAATGGCAAGAAAAGTAGAATACTTTTTTTCATGTTATTGTTTTGATTTATGAATTACTTTTACGTCCCTTTTTATAACCAGCCTTTCGAACTCTGGATCTGTTTCTAATCCCTGCCCGGTGATTATTGTGTCACCTTTTTCTTGACGAACAAAATCGTCAGTAACTATTTTCTTTCGCTGGGCATCCCACTTCAGACTCTCTGTCTTTAACGTTATTTTTTCTCTTTCAGAAGTAACTATTACGTTTCCTCTCAATTCCATATCCCCTGATGAAGAACCGATTTCTCCTCTCTTAGCAGTTATAACAGAAGTAATTTTCCCCTGGTCATAAAATTCAAGTTTGAGCCTGTGTACAACCGTCTTCCCTTCTTTCTCATAAATTTCTGCTCTATCTGCTTCTAACCCCCATTCTTTTTCTCCCTGATTTGTGTGCATGAGGGTAAAATTTTTTATGGCCTGGTCAGGAAAAGATTTTTCTGAAGAAATTTTTGGTTTTTCTGGCTTCTCTTTTACACAACTTGATAAGCTAAAGATAATTAGAAAAGTAAACGTCCAGAAAAAACTCTTATTTCCCATAATGTTATGTTTCATTTATTACAATACTCTCTGGTAGCTTCTTCCCATTTCCCCTGCAATTTCAGTATCAGTTCAACCACTTCCCGCAAAACACCCCGGCCACCCTCAGTTTTAGTCACATAATCTACTACCTGTTTCACCTCTTCGGGCGCATCCTTGGGACAGAAAGACAGCCCTGCCCTCTTCAGAACCGGGATATCCACAAGGTCATCACCAATATAAGCGAAGTTTTCCCTCTTAAGTTCAAATTCTTGCAAAATCTCTTGCAGAGCTTCATTTTTGTCCATTCTCTTAAGACGAATAGCCTCTATCTTTAAATCCTTTGCCGTCTTCTCAACCTGCTTGCAGCCTCTTCCGGAAATCCAGGCAAACTTCAAATTTCCTGATTGTCTGGCAAGATTGAATCCCATGCGGTCTTTGACGTTCCAGCTCTTTATTTCCTCTCCCGACTCCATAATCACAATATCGCCCGGTGTTAACACGCCGTCCACGTCCATTCCTACCATTTTTATATTTTGGGCTTTTCTTTTGATTTTTTCGTCCATTTCACAATACCACAAACACTGACGCGAAGCTTCGTTTCGCTACTGCAAAATTATTACGGGCATAAAGCTCTACACTACTTAAAGAATGCCCTGGGAAAGAAGGTCTCTTTCATCCACGATCCCTACGGGATAACCCTCTCCATCTACTACAGGTATATTATCGAACTTCTTTTGCTGCATCATTTTTGCTGCCTCCACAGCCAGTCGGTCGCGGGTAATGGTCTTGGGATTTCTGGTCATTATAATATGAATTTTTTTGTTTATAATTTTTTCATCTTTCTGTAATCTACGTCGCAAATCCCCGTCAGTAAAGAACCCCACCAATTTACCAGAACCATCAACGACACTGGTTGCACCGAGGCGCGTTTTAGTCATTACTAATAGCGCTTCTCTAACTGTCTTTTCCTGATAGATTACAGGATTATCTTTGCCTTTTCTCATTATGTCTTCAACCTTAAGAAGTAACCTTTTACCCAGGGTTCCACCGGGATGGAGACGGGCAAAGTCTTCCTTTTTGAACTTCTTTTTTTTCAGCAGGGAAATCGCCAAAGCATCACCCATGGCCAACATCGCTGTGGTGCTTGCAGTAGGAACAAGATTGTAAGGGCAAGCCTCCTCTTTCACTTTCACATTTACGACTAAATCGCTCTTTTTTGCCAATTTCGATTTAGGTTTTCCGGTTATGGCTATCAACTTTAAATTCATTTTCCTTATCACCGGTAAGAGTTTCTCAATCTCTTCGGTTTCGCCGCTATGTGAGAGAGCCAACACCAAGTCTCCTTCAGTCATCATTCCTACGTCACCAAGGATCCCTTCTGCCGGATGGAGGAAAAATGCAGGAGTGCCTGTAGAGGACAGAGTGGCTGCAATCTTTTTCCCAATCAATCCCGATTTTCCCATGCCCATAACTACAATTCTTCCCTTACAGGAAGCCACCATTTCCACAGCCTTTTCAAAATTATGGTCAATACCGGGAATAAGATTCTTTATAGTTCTGGCTTCGATTCTTAAGACTTTTTTTGCTTCTTCAATGCTTCCCAAGAGATACTCCCCCTCGCCCTATCCTCTCCCCTTGAGGAGAAAGTGGAATTATTATCAGAGCCCTACAAAACAGAAAGTTAATCTTTCAGGAATATCCGCAACAAAACATAGGCAATACCTAAAATAGCATAGATGATTGCCAAAACTTTCAGATGCCATTTCCAGGTCGGTTCTTCTATCAGAGTAGATTTAAGGTCTGCCTTGCATTTTACACAAACTTTGGCATCCTCTTTGTTATCATGCCCACACTTTGGACAACGCATATGCACCTCCAGAGTCTTATGCTTTACAGGTTGCCTTGACTATCTCATCTATTCTTATTACTTTTTCCAATAACTCTTTTAATTGACTCAATCTAATCATATTTGGGCTATCGCTCAGAGCTTTCTCCGGTTGTGGATGAACCTCTAAGAAAAGTCCATCAATGCCTGTTGCTACTGCCGCCTGAGCAAGAAAAGAAACATACTCTCTCTCTCCACCAGTGGCGGTTCCTTCCCCGCCAGGTTTTTGAACACTGTGAGTGGCGTCGAAAACTACAGGATAACCAAACGACCTCATTATGGGTAAAGATTTCATGTCTACAACTAAATTATTGTAGCCGAAGCAACTTCCCCTTTCTGTCAAAAGTATTTTCTTATTTCCAGTCGATTCTATTTTTTCTATTACATTCTTCATATCCCAGGGGGCAAGGAATTGCCCTTTCTTTACATTTACTGGTTTTCCTGTCCGGGCTATGGATATGATAAGGTCAGTCTGTCGACAGAGGAATGCCGGAACCTGTAAGATGTCGGCTACTTTGCTGACTAATTCAGTTTCTTCTATTCGATGAACATCGACCAATAACGGAATATCGAATTCTCTCTTGACTTTCTCCAAAATTTCCAGCCCTTTCTTTAACCCGGGACCCCGATAAGACTTGATAGAGGTTCGATTGGCTTTATCATAAGAAGACTTGAAAATAAAGGGGATGTTTATTTCTTTTGCAATCTCTTTTAAACCTTTTGCTGTCTTTCTGACCTGGTCTTCCGATTCGATAACGCAGGGCCCGGCAAACAGAACCAAAGGTCTGTTTCCCCCCATTTCAATATGGCCGATTTTTACTATCCCTGCCATTTAATTCTCCTTGAAGTAACACGGGCATAAAGCCCTACGCTCCCAAAGTTTTCGCTTGCAAACGGGAAAAAAGTACCTGTCACCTTTTTTATTTTTTATTCGATGGGGATGGCTTCATCGATTAACATTATGGGAATGTCGTCTCTAATAGGATACATCAGTTTACAGTTATCACACACTATCCCGTCTTCTTTTTCGTTTAAATGGACATTACCCTTGCATTTGGGGCAGGCTAAAATATCTAATAACTCTTTGTTAATGGTCATAATACCTCCTTATCCACACTCTCTCAGTATTTTTCTGACTTTTTCCAGGTCTTCCCGGGTGTCCACACCAACAGAGTCACACTCTGTAATTATTACTTTTATTTTGTATCCATTCTCCAGAACCCTCAATTGTTCTAAGTCCTCTACTTTCTCCAAAGGCGTCTGCTCCATCCGGACAAAATCCAGAAGAAATTTTCTCCGGTAAGCATAGAGGCCGATATGTTTGCAACAGACAGAACCGAGACTTTCCAACTCTAACGAATCCCTGACATAGGGAATTTGCGCACGGGAAAAATAGAGAGCAAACCCATCATTGTCTATTATTACTTTAACTACATTGGGATTATTGAGTTCTTCTTGTGCAACTATTTTCCGGGCAACTGTGGCTATATTGATGGCTTTATCCTCAATTAATGCCTGTGTCACTCTTGATATAACTTCTGGAGAAATCAGAGGTTCGTCTCCCTGAATATTTACGAAGATATCTCCCTTTAACCCCTTGGCTGCTTCAGCTACTCTGTCCGTACCGCTTCTGCAGGTAGAAGAGGTCATTATTGCTTTGCCTCTAAAATTTTCGACCGCTTTGAAAATTTCCTCATTATCTGTGGCTACCAGGACCTCATCCAGAACTTTTGCTTTTCTTGCCTGTTCGTAGACTCTCTGAATTAAAGGTTTTCCCACAATGTCGGCTAATACTTTCCCTGGAAAGCGCTTCGAATCGTAACGAGCTGGAATAATACCAATAGTTTTCATTCTTCTACAAAACTACCCAATGTCCCCCTCACCTTCCCTCTCTCCTAAGGAGAGGGTAGCAGCAAAAAGGCGCATTCTTCATAAACTCAATCTTTAATTTTAGCATATAATTGAAATAATTGCTAATATAAACTATGGTTAAAACTTTTGCAATAACACAATGTTGTGAGCGTGAAAGTATCTTATCACAGGAAACATATTTAACACTTTGAATCCAATGGAATTTAGTTCTTTCTCAAAATCACCGAGGGACAGCATGCTTATCTTCCTATTGACATTTTTAATCCGGCACCTCAGCCATCTTTCAATACTATGTAATAGATTATAGCGATAAAATGAGATTATCACGATTTTTTTTGCTACTCTATGGAGTTCCTGCAAAATTTCGAAGCGAGTACTGGAATTGAGGATATGCTGTAATAACCTGATAGTTACGATGCAATCGAAGGAATTATCTCTTAAGGGCAGGCGTTTTATATCTCCTACCAGGAAATGGTGAGAGGAGTTAGGGGAAGGAGAATATTTTCTGGTAGTTAGAACCATGGGAAAAGAGACGTCGACACTGGTTAAATTGTGACTTTTTTCCCGGAGCAACTCAGTAAAGCGTCCATAGCCACAGGGAATGTCCAGTATTGAAATAATCTCATCCCCTGTGGACTTAAAAATTTTCTCCAGTATCTTCCTTTCCCTTCTGTTAACTATTTTCTGGTCCGTACCTTTATATCTGGTTCTTTTGTATTCTTCTACATCCATTTCTTGTTTCCTATCATTTCTAATTCTTTTATTTTATTTTCCACCTGCTCCACAACTTCTTCCACGGTTATAAGCTGCATGCAATCCTGGGTCTTGCATTTCCTACAACCCTTCCTGCGGCAGGAGAGTGTACTTAAGTCTTTCTTGATAGCAATATTTTCCGGGCCATAAGGGCCATTTCTATGGGGATCGGTAGGCCCATAAAGTCCAACTGAGGGAACAGATAAAGATGAAGCAATATGGAGCGGTGCACTATCGCTCCCTATGAACATTGTGCAGCGGGAAATGAGAGAAGCTAACTCTTTAAGATCTGTCCTGGGAGCAGTTAGAGGTTTTTCTTCCATTGTACTGCTTATAGATTCAACCAGACTTTCTTCCCCTTGACCCCAGAGGAGGATTACTTTCGCTCTAAACTTTTTTATCAGGATATCCGCCAGCCGGGCATAGTTCCTGCTTGGCCAAATTTTGCTCTTCCAGCTTGAACCAGGATTTAAAGCAATGAGAAATTCTCCTTTGCTTATCCCTTTCTCTTCCAGGAACCGTTCTACGTACTCCTTTTCAGGTTCTCCGATTTGAATTAGAAATTCTCTCTTTTCTATCTCTACTCCTAAAAGACTGGCTAACCCAAGATACCTCTCCACTGCGTGCCAATCTTCAGGAAATGGAGGAGCTTTAAGATTGATAAATAGTGAGTTGAATTCCCTGCCATCTTTAGCATTGAAGCCGAGTCTCGTCCTTGCTCCTGTTATGTAGGCAAAAAGTCCACTGCGGAATTGGCCGTGGGAGTCTATTACAAGATCGAATCTTCTATTTCTTAATCTTCTTATAACTGGCCATAGTCCTCTAATCCACCTCTCCCTGTCAAAAGTAATGACTTCGTCCAGATAGGGATGTCCCAGGAGAATTCCCTCTGCCTTTCTCTGAACGAGCCACGCAATATACGCGTGGGGATACCTCTTTCTCAAAGCCCCCAAAAGGGGAAGGGTGTGTACCACGTCTCCTATCCCGCTTAACCTTATGATCAATATCCTCCGGAATTCTTGTGATATCATTTTGCTTTCTTGATTCTTCTCTGCAACAATTCATCAATGCGGTCAATCAGGTCATTGCGACTTAGATTGGCAATGTCTATTTTTCTTTTAATCTTTCCAATATAGGCGTCGCTTACATCAGATCTTCTGGCTTCGTCTTCAAGGTGCCAGAGTTGCATATTTTTCTGACACAACGAATCTACCAATGCTCCCAGCGCTCCCGAAATCTTCTCTCCCACCTTGGACTGCCTGTATAGTTTCACTTTTTCATCCTTTAAATTTACTTTCCCCTTCAACGCCTGAACCAAGAATTGGTCCATTTCCTCAATCAACCTTCTGCGCTGGGACTGAACCATATTCATCTTTTTTCTACTCTTTTTTCCTTTTTTTCTTAAATTGTCAAGCCTGATGTTCTTGATAGTTAATTTGTCAATTAGACTTCCCAATGTCTCGGCCAAGTCTACCTCCTTTTACCCCCTCACCCTGGTCCTCTCCCCAGGGGAGAGTGGATTTTATTTTATTAGAATGAAATTTTTGTACTCTCCTATTCGCCAGCCTGTTTTCCGGGCAATAGAATCTGAAATCCTGTTTCTTATGTCTTTAAATGTCAGTCTATGGGTACTTTTGGAAATATCGAATTCACCTTGCCACTTGGCGATTCTTTCTTCCATTACTTGGGGGTGGCTTCCATTGTATTTATTAAGCGTTGCGGGGTCAATATGTTTAAAATAATCGAATTTTTCTTTCTTATATTCCTTCACCCACCCATTGCCATGGTGCAGAGAGTCGTGATACCGTTTCTTTGCTGCCATTACTTCAGGAGGTCGCACCCAACCATAATGGTAAATGTAAGCACCAGTATCTTTTACCCTCAACTTCCTCCCATTAAGTCTGAAACCCTGGGCGCTGCTCCAGGAGGATATGCCTCGAAAATTCCTGATTATCCTCACCTCGCGTTGATACCAGTGGTATGAGTTTATGAAAGTCGAGTAATCTCCGTAAAAATGTAACCAGTTAAACATGAGCCCTACGACTTTCTCATGGGGAAGTTCCTCTTCCATACACTTTGATATTCTATTTAGGTCTTGCTCGTGCACTACCTCATCGGCCTGTAGATAGAAACACCAATCCCCGGTACATTTTGCCAGGGCAATATCTGTTTGCTGCGCCAGAATTCGGCCCTTATACTTAAAATTTGGATTCCATTCCGAATCGATTATCTCAATTTTCCCATTCTTAATCGACCTGACCAAAGCGAGAGTGCCATCATCAGATTTTCCTACATTTACTATAAACTCATCACAGATGGGCAGTATCGATTTGATCGACTCAATTACGGGAAACGAAAATTTCACAGCATCTTTTACAAAAGTAAATCCGCTCACTTTCAACTTTCTTCTCCAATGCCTAAAGTCATTACGGGCATAAAGCCCTATACTACCAAAACATTATCCGTAGTGTAGCCCTTTATGGGCGTCTTGATTTATCGGGACGGGGACAAGCCCCTACACTACCAAAGCAAAGAGGCTATAGGCTCCCCGTTTGAATTATCTTCTCGTATCCTTTTATATAGTTACGTGCCATAATTCCCGCTGTAAAATTCTCTTCCACTCTCTTTCTACATTTTTGCGGACTGATTTCATCGATTCTGTTTATAGCTTCCTTAAATTCTTCAAAGGTGTCACAGCGAAAACCAACCTCAGAAGTTACTATCTCGGGCATTGCTCCTTTGTTCGTGGTAATTACAGGTGTCCCTGAAGCCATTGCTTCCAGCGTCACGTTACCAATGGGCTCCTCCCAGTTTGTGGGAAAAATGAGGGCTTTTGCTCCTGCCAGAAGTTCTGCTTTTTCTTTATCATCCACTTCTCCTACAAATTTGATATTCCTTCTAAAAGAGAGTCTCCATCCTCCCGCGACGATCAGTCTGAATCCCATCATTTTTGCTAATTTTATGGCTAAGTCTACATTCTTAACTTTCCATGAGACCTTTGCCAGGAAGAGAAAGTAGTCTCTCTTTTTCTCTCTATAAATAAAATCATCAAGATTGATCCCGCTGTAGATATAATGTCTGCTCCCGTGGCGAATGGCGTGGTTCCTGCTCACAAATACTGTATGGGGAAGAAACTTTTCTCCCGGCTTGCCATTCCCTCCAATCCTGACTAAATAAGGTCTAGAGGGAATCTCTTGCGGTGTAGCATATAGTTGAACAATGTCTATATTATCGGGAATATAATCTTCAAGATTTCGTAACGGCTTCTTTATTGCCATAACATTTATGGAAGGTAGATGCGTGCCAGCCAGGCTGAGTAGATACACCTTATGTCCCATATTTGCCTGTTCTTTCATTAAATTAACAGCTATCCTCTGCGTTCCCCCATACTTTTTCACAGGCAAAACCTTTGGATAGTAGTGGAAGATGTTCATCAGAGACTCCAACAAACTCTGGAGTCCCCCCGATAAAATCGGGGGGTTCCAGTTTATCCTCCCTTTCGGGAGGACTCCCAGCCCTGCATTACCTGGCGATCGTAAATCTTTTTTGTATCTTGTACCATTTTTTCTATGCTGAACTTCTTATTTACCAGTTGAAAACCTTCTTCTGCCATTCGACGCGCAAGGTCTCTATTTTTTAGAAGAAAAATAATGGCACGAGCTAAAGCGCCTGGATTTCCGGGAGGAACTAAGATTCCATTCACTCCGTCTTTCACAATCTCCGGGACTCCTCCCACATTCGTGCATATTACGGGAACTCGCGAAGCAAAGGCATCCAGAAGCGAAGTGCCTAAGCCTTCCCAGCTGGAAGATAGCACAAAGAGATCGAGAATGGAAAGGACTTCCGGAATATCCTGGCGAAATCCCAATAATTTCACCTTTTCCTGTAAGTTTAATTTTTTGATTGAAATCTCTATCTCTCTACGCAGAGGGCCTTCTCCTGCTATCAAAAAGATTACCTGGGGAAATTCATCCACCACAACTCTTGCCGCTGCCATAAGAGTTTTGTGGTCTTTATCCCAGGTAAGCGCGGCAATATTTCCTATTATTAACTTTTCTCTAGCCAGTGCCAATTCAGAGACAAGGTAGTCTGCTTTTACGTTTTGGAATCTCTTTGTGTCTACCCCGCTATAAACCACATCTATCTTCTCTTCCGGTAAACCACTTGCCATCAAAACCTGTTTAACCCTCTGCGAAATTGCTATTATTCGGTCAACATTTGAATATTTCAGGCGACTAATTATATTCCTCTTAATGGGAAAGTTGACTCTGCGAGACAGAATGACTTTGCAATTTCCAACACTTTTTGCTGCCAATAGACCCAATGCATGCGCATGAGGAGAATGGAGATGGACTATTCTAATCGACTCTTTTGTTATTATCTTTCCTAATTTGCATACTGCCAAGAGGTCCCATTCTCCTGGCATATTTACGGGGAAAACTCTTAATCCTGTAGCTTTTGCTCTTTCTGCCAGAGGGCTTTGCGGAGGACAGGCAATTATGCTATGGTAATCTGTCAACCTTTGGGCAAGATAGAGAACTTGCTGCTGACCACCTCTCCATGTTTTTGCTGAATCGATATGTAGTACAGTTTCCAATCTTTTTACTCTAAAGTCTTGGTTAAGATTTCTTTTACTTGCCTGCCGATAGATTCCGAAGTGAAGTTTTCCTGAATTAGTTTATGTCCGTTTCTGGCTATCTTTATCCGCAATTCTTCATTATCTTTTAACAGCATAATTGCCTCAGCCAAAGAGTCAGCATTTGCCACTTCGCAGAGGAAGATATTTTCTCTATCCTCAAAATATTCCAGAATGGCGGGAGTCTTTCCAGTAATTACGGGTTTTTCCAAAGATAGACATTGAAAGACTTTGTTAGGAACTACCCGGAAAGCTTTCTCCGTGTTCCCGAATATTCCCAGACAGATGTCTGCGCGGGAGACTACCTCTGGTAACTCCTTAAAAGGAATCCAGTCTCTGAGAACTATGTTTTCCAATCCCATTTCCTCAACCAATCTTTTAATCATGGGAAAAGTCTGCCCCGAGCCTATCAATTCAAAACGAATAGCCTTATCTTTTCTCGCCACTATCCTGGCTGCTTGCACAATATGTTCTATTCCCTGCAGGGGAAGGAAGGACCCATAAAATTGAACTAGGAAATAACCTATTTTTCTATTTTCTTTTTCGCTCCCCATTCTAAATAGAGAAAAAAAATCTTCAGGCACTCCTACCGGAACTCGTTTAAATTTACTCCTATCTATACCAAACTCTCTCGCATAATAGTCTGCATGAGCCAAAGTATCTGCCAGGACTATATCTGCAAGTTTAAAAGACATTCTGTCTATCCGGAAATTATGTCTTGCCTGCATAGAATATGGCGCCACCCTCTTCTGGTCGACAACTTTAGTTTCGTACCGCGATACAAATGGGTCAAAAACTACAGGCCTATTATTCAGGAGGCCAAGGAACTTGGCCAGGAGAACATCTTTGTGCCTGAAAGCAGGAACAAAAATAAAATCGTATTTAAAAAGAAAAAATTTAAGATGCTGAAAGAACAGTATCGGATATCTGAGCCAGAATTTGAATTTTGACTTTGTACAACATTCTACCACTTGCACGTTGTTCTTTATCAGACCTTCTTTGATAATTACATTCCGTATATACCCGGGATTATAACCTCCAAAAAAGCAGACTCTCATCGTCCTTACTAATAACGCGAAGATTTGCTTCGCTGCTCCTTCCCATCACGGAAGATTCTTAAATTCTTTTTCTAACTTCGCCACAAGATTTGACCATGTATATTCTTGAATTTTCTTATAGCCTTTCTCTCTTATACGTTCTCTTAAATCTCTATCTGCAATTAATCTCTCTATTTTTCTTGCAATTACAAAAGAGTGCCTGAGATGAAAAACCAGAGCAGTCTCTCCATCCATGGCAAAATCTCTCGTCCCGGAAGGTGAGCAGACTACGGGAACCTTACAAGCCATTGCTTCCGCACAAGGGTTGCTCCATCCCGCTCTCTTTTCCGCGCTAACAAAAATATCTGCTTGAGAATAAAGCTCGGCCATTCTTTTCTGAGATATAGCTGTGTAAAACGTAACCGGGACTCTGCTCCGGACCATTTGACGGGCGTCGCGCCTGGGATGGCCCACAGGAGTATCGAATAGCATAAGCCTTAAGGAAGGATATCTCCTGTACAACTGACCAGTTGCCTTGATTACCTTCTGTACTCCCTTCCTTTTCTTGTAAATTCTCCCGTAACAGAGAATTTTTATCTCGTAGTTGTCTTTCTTTGTTTCTACAGGGAAAAATAGTTCGGGATTTATACCGCCAATTGCCTCAATGCATTCTCTTTTATACTTTCGCCTTACCATCTCACATATTCCGGTAGAGTTTCCCATAATGAGAAATTTCCCGCTGGCACATATTTTTCGATTATTCTTGTGCTCACGAAGACAATAGAAAATTTTCTTCCGGGCATTGGCCCTTCCCAAGTAATCAAGAACTGAGTAGTCGCTGGATATGGCAATGTCATTCTCTTCCCGAGTTACCTGTTCTACGGGTCTTGTCTCACCAAGGAACTCCAGCCAGGCGGGAGGGCTTCCTTCCCTGTGGTATATTTTGAAGGAGTGGCCTCTTTTTATAAAATTGTTACCTATTTCAATATACCTTCTCACCCCTCCAAAAACCTCAACATGCGGAAGTATAGCGGCTATTTTCAATCGAGTCTCTCCCGGGAAAGTTGCCAGAGTTTCAGATATTTCATAAACACGTAGAAGCTGCCAATAATTGAAACAATGAACCCATAAGTCCCGTCCAGATAACCCCTTTTTATCAGGTACATGTTGATAAATTTAACAGGCGGCCGGAACAGCAAATCGAAGACTCTCCCTTTCCTGCCATTTATAAACATTTCCCTGGCAGCCAGAGAACTGAACTTATCAATTTTACTTAAATGGTCGGACAAATCTTTGTATGAATAATGGTTTAAACAGGATTTAAGGTAGCCTTTCCTGCCTTCTACCAGTACGGACTCATGTACCATGCGCTCGTTAAATTTTCCTTTTTCTCTCAGAAATAGGCGCAACTTATAGTCAGGATACCATCCACAATGTCTGATCCATTTTCCCAGATAGTGATTTCTTCTCGCTATATAGTAGCCATTGAAAGATTGGGACTGGGAATTGAGAATTGTGAGGATTTCTTCTTTCAGTTCTGGTGTAACCATTTCATCAGCATCTATATTTAATACCCACCCATTGCTTGCTTTTCCCAGGGCTAAATTCTTTTGCTCGGAAAAGTTGGTCCATCTGTTCTGGAATACCCTGGGGGTGAATTCTCTGGCAATCTCTACTGTCCTGTCACTACTGAAAGCGTCAACAATTACAATCTCATCTGACCACTTGACACTTTCTAAACATCCTCTAATATTTTCTTGTTCATTGTAAGTGATGATAATTACTGAAAGTTTGTTCATTTTTTTTCCGATCCTATCGGGCGACCATCCCGATTCATCCGGGTCGCCCCTACAATTTAGGAGGAATTAGCCGAAAAATTTCCAGTATATCCTGTGCCCTAGATGGAAATGCGCGCACTGGCGAATATATTTTCTGTGATTCGCTTTCACAGATCTATTTCCTCTAAAATAAGAGAGGAAGAATCTGAGTTTGTCCATATCAGTTAGCGGCGCTTTCCATTTTTCACAGGACCTATTAAGACGAGCCAGATTCTTGATCCTCGCTCTCAGCGAGATATTCTCTATAACCTTGGAACAATCGAAGTCAAGGAGATATACTTGAATTCCCTTTCCCGTATTCCGGATCAATACATTCCTAATATTCAAATCTGCATGGTAAATTCCTGAGGCGTGCATTTTCTTAATGGCTTCTGCCAAGGAGTTAATTATCTTTCTCTTTGCAGATATCTTTTCCTCCTTCGGTCTCCGGTTGAGCCTCTTCAAATATTCCAATAAATTAGTGCTATGAGGAATCTCTTTATAGGTTATCTCTCCCTTACAGAATGGGCCAAAAATCCTGTCTACTCTGGCAGCAAGCGCTTCGGGAACAGGGATGCCTTTCTGGAACGCTGTCTCCAGGATGACCAGCTCCCGAAACGGTCTTGAATTTCCCAGTAAGACATCCCTTGTTATTTTACGAAACAATCCTCCGTGTTCATAATGTTTTATGATCATCCTGTCATCGGAGCCTTTAATGGGAATGCAGGGAATTACGTTTCTGCCTTTGAGTAAACTGACTCCGGGAAACAATTCTCCTTCTTTTATCTTCCCCGACAGACTACCTTTTTGACTTAATACCTGGTCTCTATATTCAGCTTTTACCAATATAGTAGTTCTGCCTATTACTACTTTCTCAAACTGTGGTAGAATTTCCTTGTTCAACTTTTCTCTTAACCCCTCTTAGCTGTGAGTGTTGCCTCCTGGATTATTTAATTCTCTTAAGCTGGCCTTGAACCGCCTGAAAGACGTCTTCCACGGTAATCGATTCCATACACTTAAGTTCTTTGCAGACTGTCCTCGAACAGGGACTGCACGGCAGGTCTTTCTTTATTACTATATGATCCTTGCCCCAGGGCCGACTACATTCCGGGTCGGCAGGGCCAAATAGAATAATTACCGGAGTACCACTGGCAGCAGCCACATGCACAGGACCCGTATCGTTGCCCACGAATAACTTGCACCTCCGGGCTAGCGCAGCCAATTCTTTGATACTTGTCTTTGCTATCATAGCTTTTTCTATCATTGAATTTGTTATTCTATCTACAATTTTATCTTCGCCTAGCCCCTGAAAAATGATAACCTTTGCCCCTAATTCTTTAATCATCATGTCGCATAGTTCGGCATATCTTGGTTCCGGCCACCTCTTAGATTGCTTAAATGCTCCGGGATTGATACCTATTAGTAATTCTCCTCCCTTAACTCCTTGTTTTTCCAAAAACCTGTCGGCCCAAGCGTTTGCTTCTGGACGGAAAGCCAAATAAGGTTCCTTCCTCGCTGGTTCCACTCCCAGGGAAAGGACAATATTCAGGAACATATCTATAGCGTGGACAGAACTCTTTGGGCGCTTTACTATTCTGGTTAGAAGTAGATTTCTCAGCGAATGACTATAGCCGATTCGCTCTGGAATTCCACTTAGATAGACCAGAAGAGCAGCCTTGTAGGAACGTGGCTGCATAATTATGCCCATGTCAAAATTCTTATCCCTTAAAGACTGAATAAATCTAATTTTCCCTCTTAAGGTTCTCTCTTTGCCTTTCTCGTCATAAATAATTGTCTCATCAAAATCTGGATTGCCATCAAATATTTCTTTCACCCAGGGATTAATTAGAAGGCTTATATGAGAATTGGGGAATCCTTTTCTTAAAGCAGATAAAGCCGGGGTCATAAACAGTGAATCTCCAATCCAATTCACACCCTTAACTAAGATCCTGTCCATTTCCTTAAACGCGGACCTATCACTCCGCTACCCCATTTTAATGCAGGGTTTCCTCCCGATTCATCGGGACAGCTACATTTTAAAGGAAGACAGTGGCAGATTCCAGCGTTTCCACTTCCTCTTCCTTCTTTGGCTTAGCTTTCCACCGGTTATGAAACCACCACCAATGGGTGGGATACCGACGCACGAACTCCTCGATCACCTTAGTAATTTTAGCAGTGACAGTGAGAATATCTTTATCTTGATTACCGGATATCTCAAATTTAACAGGTGAACCGATAATAACTTTATGTCTATTTACTCCCTGGCGCACATTGAATATCGGAACTACGGGTGCACCTGTCTTTAAGGCCATTACTGCAGGTCCAACAACAGTTCCTGCTGGACGGCCAAAAAAATCGACAAATACTCCTCCTTTCGCCTTGTTCTGATCGGCAAATAGAGCGAGTATCTTATTTTGACGTAAAGCACCCAGAGATCTACGCACCGCCGTCGATCTGGGGAAAGCAGGTATGGAATCGTAGCCCAACTTGTCTCTCCACTTCTGGAAGTAGCCTTCTACTCTCGATTCATCAGATGGTCTGACGATCAATGCAAATGGATACCCACGGGAGGTAAGTCCTATTCCCATCAGTGTAAAATTGCCAAAGTGTGCACAGACTCCTATTACTCCTTTCTTCTGAGACAGAGCCCATTTTAAATTTTCTTCACCTTCCAGGACAAACTTTTCTTTTAGATGATCGAGGGGTGAAGAGTTCCTGAAACCATAAACCATTGCTGAAATCAATTCACAAAAACTCTGGGCAACTTCCCGCAGGCAAGCACGATAAATATATTCGATTCCCTCTTTACTCTTCTCCTTCCCTAAACTCAAGGTAAGGTTTTCCCGAGCTACCCTTCGGTACTTCCTGGTAAACGGGCGAGAGATGACTTCTAAATAGCGGGCAACAAAAGGAAATGTTCTTGCCGGCATAAACGTAAACAATATGCGCATAATTGTAAATGTAATCCAAGATGCATTTAGTTCAAATCTCTTTTTGAATTTACTTTTTTTCTTTTTCTTCATTTACTTTAGGCCTCTATCTTGAGAATTGATTCAGTCTCCACGGAAACGGGTTCAATAAATTGAACCCCTACTACTCCTTTCCCTTAGTTATGGGTAAGTAGATTTTTTACCAATTTGGCGCTCTTTTCGGCAGATCCCTTATTAGCCTTGACTATTTCCAGAGCCATCTTTCCCATTCTCTCCAATTCTTCAGGATTTGATAATAACTCGAGAATACTATCCAGTAGCTCTTTTCTATTAGATACTACTCTCCCTGCTCCCCGCAAGACAAAGGATTGCGCTATCTCCTCAAAATTGTCCATATAAGGACCAAAGAGGACTCCCTTTCCCAAACTGGCTGGTTCCAGAATATTGTGCCCTCCCACAGGGATGAGGCTTCCACCTACAAAAACAACCTTTGCCAGAGCATAGAAATGAGTGAGCTCACCAACGGTGTCCAGGAGAATAATCTGATCTACACTATTACCTTGAAATGGAGAGGGAAGTTCAGACCTTCTCGTGAACTTAAGATTTCTACTACTCAGTAGCCTTTCTACTTCGCCTATTCTTTGCATATGCCGGGGGGCAAGAATTAGAACCATATGAGGATAAAACTTTCTAACTTCCCCATAAACATCCAGGATTATTGCTTCCTCTCCTCTATGCGTGCTACCGGCAACAAAAATTACCTTGCTTTCTAAGTATGCACAAATTGAATTTGTGCCTACATTTGAATTTGCTGCGCGAAAAAGAATGTCTTCTCCCACATCAAACTTTAAATTCCCTGTTACAGTAACTGTTAAAGGATTCGCCCCCAAGGCGATAATCCTGGCTGCGTCCACATGGCTCTGCATAAGAAATACGTCGATATTTTCTAGAACTCTCTTCATCAAGAACTTAACCTTTTTATACCTCCCGAAAGAGTTCGTAGAAATCCTCCCGTTAGCCACGATTATGGGAATCATTCTTTTCTTTGCTTCTCTTATGAAATTCGGCCAGAGCTCTGTTTCGGTTATAATTAACAGTTTTGGTTTGATGGTATCCAGAACTCTCCCCACTACGCATGAGAAATCGAGAGGAAAATAGATGAATGCCCGGGCATCCGGGACTATCCTTCTCGCTGTAGCTTGACCGGTACTGGTTAATGTGGAAATAACATAATTATCGTCAGGGCATTCCTTTTTAAGTGCCTTTATTAGATTCCCCATCGCTATCACCTCGCCCACGGAAGCGGCGTGAGCCCAGATGAGCTCTTCCTTTCCTATCCTGTTTATGCTTTCATTGAAAAATCCAAATCTCTGTTTTAGCCCTTTTGTTATTTTCTGGATAAAAAATGGCCAGAAGATACAGAAGAAGAAAACTAAAAGGATCTGATAAAAAATCCAGAAAAAATCGAACTTTCCAATTTTGGTCTTCACCTGATTTACCACTTATAATTTCACTTTCTTCAGCAGCATGGCAATCGTTCCTTGCCTTTCTATTTTTATCGGAATCTTCCTTTCATCATTGCTGAACCATATCTGGGAGCTCTCTACGTGGATTTTTGCTTTGTGTTTCCATATTACTTCTGTTTTAAGTGCTTTGTATTTACCACAAGGAGTGGCAACTTTTTCAATCCCCATAACTTTCACTTCTGCTGAATAGTTCTTGCCGTCATCATTGGCATCTATGATCAGTGAATCTCCCTCCTTTAGATGCTGTGTTCTCAGGTAATAGACAGAGGAGAGAGAATCCTGAACATAGAAAGGAATATCAAGATTCTTTCCTTCGTATAAAGCTCTATGTTTGTCCTGGTCATAAATTATCTCTTTATCTGAGCGATACTTGCCTCCTCTCAGTTTCTTTCTCTGCTTCCAGGTAAATATACCTTCTTTGTCGATGTACGACTCTATAACATCTCTAATCTTGTAAAAGACATCGAAAAATCCCGAGCTACGAGTGGAAAGAGTCACATAGTAAGCGTCCCGACCAGAAATCTTTACCATCTTCTCTACATGCATCACTGCCGTTCCTCCCACTACTCCTTTCCACTTAACCACGTAAGTTAATTCTTCCCCCACTCGGAAAGCTCTATTATCTACTCTGCGCCAGAGAGAATTCGCCAGGCAGTCTATTGAAATACCGTAAAGGAGGAAAAACAGAACAAGAATTAGAAATACGCTTCTATTTTTCTTTGCCATTCTTCTTTGCCTCGCACAATCTCCAGTTCTATTTTCAATACCCAAATTTCCCACAAGGCCCTATCAGTTTCCCGGGAAATGACTCTTTCCAGTCGCACCCCATCCTTTTCCGTGGTTACTGCAAGCACCTCTCCTTTTTCCAGGTCGATTCTATACGTAGCTTCAATCTTCCCCAGGTCATTTTCCTGATAATCGTGGTGGTCAGGAAATCGGAAAATTTTGACAATCTTTGCCCCCAGATCTTCTAATGTCTTCTCAAAAGAGCAGGGATTACCGATACTGGAAAAAGCAACTACTTTTTTACCCTTGATAAAATCGAGACTTTTCTTCTCTCCAGAGAAAGTGCCCTGTAGATATTTTGGACGGTGGACACTTTCCAGGATTATGGAGCGGGGATTGACTTTTCCCAAATCGCCAATTATCCTTTGTAAATCATCCCGGGAAACAAAATTCACTCTGGTCAAAAGAAAAATGTCTGCCCTCGATAGGTGTGACCAAGGCTCTCTTAAAGAACCACGGGGAATTAAGTAGCCATTACCATAAGGATTTAGACAATCTATGGTTACAATGTCTATGTCCCTGTTCAAGGGCCAATATTGAAAGCCATCATCCAACACCACAACTTCAGAAGCAAATCTCTCTATTGCATATTTTCCACTGTTTATTCTGTTTTTTCCTACAATTATGGGAACATCGGGTAGATTTCTTGCAAGGAGATAAGGCTCATCTCCAGCTTTTCGGGAAGAGAGGAGCAACTTCTTTCCGTCGGATACTATGGACATCTTGTTCTTTTTATCCTTTTTCTTACTTCTTCTATACCCTCGGGATAAGACGGCAACTCTCTTTCCCATTTCTCTGATTAGTTTAGAGAGCACAATTACAGCAGGAGTCTTTCCCGTGCCGCCCCAGGTAATATTACCCACACTGATTACAGTGCAAGGCATCCTGGTCTGAGGGACAAGCTTAAATCTATAGAAAAGCCAGCGGCCCTTGATCGCCAAGAAGTAGAATTGAGATAGGATAAAAAATAAAGAACGAAAAAGAGAATTGATTTTCCCTCTTTCGTTATTTATGCAGGCCAAATAGAAGTCCAGTATTCTCTTCTTCATTCCATTTGACTACTTGCTCCTTTTCCTCTTCCATTGATAGACGATTGGGCTGGCTACAAATATAGATGAATATGTTCCAATTACTATCCCTATTAAGATCCCAAAAGAAAAATCGTGAAGCACAGGACCACCCAAAAAGAAAATCGCTAGCACTGACATCTGGGTAGTCACACCAGTCATCACAGTTCGGGATAGCGTCTCATTAATACTGGAGTCGATTATTTCCGCCAAAGGCTTCTTGTAGTGGAGCCTTATATTCTCCCTTATCCTGTCGTAAACAACGATAGTATCGTTTATAGAATACCCGGCTAATGTCAGGAGGGCAGCAACAATAGGAAGAGTAATCTCTTTTCCCAGTATTACGAATATGCCAAAAGTGATGAATACATCATGAACCAACGCTGCTACTCCCGCAATACCCCAAATGCCACCAATAAAGCGCCATGCGACATAAATAATAATGCCTAAGAAGGCAAATAAGAAAGCCTTTACACCACGTTTTTTCAAATACTCACCAACCACGGGTCCCACTACCTCGTTTCGCTCAATGGTAAATTGATTTTGAGGAAACTCCTCTTGGAAAATGGAAGTCAATTTCTGAGCGACCTCCATGGGCCCAACATCGAGGCTTTTCACTCTAATGGCCAGCACATTGGTATTGGGAAATCTCTGAATGGTAGCGCTTGATAGACCATGTCTACTCAGTATCTCTCTCGCCCCTCCTACAGGGACTTCTTGGGAGAAATTTATCTGTACAAGTGTCCCACCGGTGAAGTCGATACCCAAATTTATTCCTTTGTAAAAAATGGCGAACCCCGAGACCAAAATCATAAGCCCGGAAAAGATAAAAGCTATATTTCTTTTCTCAATAAACTTGAAGTTTGTTTTACCAAAAAATTCCATATATCTTCCTCTCTTACCCCTGTCCTGGAAAGACCCCTTGTTCTAACGGCACGAGCGAACCAAATCCCGAGGACATATTCTTAAGCGATGAACAAAATATCTTTTAAATCTATATACTTAACTTCTCCATTTTTTTGCCAGCTAAGGCCATATCGAAAATCATATGCGTAACGACTATAGCAGTGAACATGCTAATTAATATGCCCAGAGAAAGTGTGACCGCAAAGCCTTTTACCGGACCCGTGCCGAACTGAAAGAGGAAAGCTGCGGCGATCAATGTAGTCACATTGGAATCGAGAATTGTCACGAACGCCTTCTGGTACCCGGCATCAATTGCTACTCTGACCGTTTTTCCTCCTCTTAACTCTTCTCTGATTCTCTCGAAAATCAAGACATTTGCGTCTACTGCCATACCGATGGTTAAGATGATGCCAGCGATGCCAGGCAAGGTCAGGGTTGCACGAAAATAAGCCATCATTCCCAGAAGTATAAGCAAATTCAAAATGAGCGCCAGATTGGTAATCAAACCAGATAACTTATAGTATAGAACCATAAAACACATTACACAAATAAGACCAGCTATCGCGGCTACTATTCCAGCGCGAATTGAGTCTCTTCCCAGCGTGGGACCTACGGTTCTATTCTCTATAATGTTAACTGGCGCAGGCAAAGCACCTGCCCTCAATACAATGGCTAAATTCTTGGCTTCCTCCATGGTGAAGTTTCCTTCAATTATTGCATGGCCATCAGGGATCTTACTCTTAATTACTGGAGCTGATTGAACTCGCTCGTCAAGAACAATAGCCAGGTTTCTCTCAATGTTGACTTCTGTTATCCTGGCAAATTCTTTGGCACCTTCTTTATTGAAATCGATTGCTATATAGGGCATATTATACTGGCCGCCTATCTTCACCTTGGCGTTGGTCAATGCCGCCCCAGTAATTTCCGGCTCCTCTTTCAATACAAATAATGCCTCTTCCCTCCCGGGCAGGACCTGATAACCAGCGGGAATCTTGCCGGGGTCAACTTTTCCTTCAGAATTTAATATCTCACTTATTTTGACTCCGTCATTGACCAATTTGAACTCCAGTAATGCCGTCTTTCCAATAAGCTCAATTGCTCTTTCGGGATCTTTTACTCCCGGCAATTCCACAACGATCCACCTATCTCCCTGACGGGCAATTAATGGTTCGGCTACGCCGAATTGGTCTACGCGATTGCGTATGACTTCTAATGCTCTCTCCATAGCATCGCTGGGGGCAGTTCCTTCGGGAAGTCTACCTAAGTCAACTTCCAAAACCAGATGCATTCCTCCTCTTAAATCGAGGCCCAGCTTCAGAATTTTGCCCAGAATTTTATCTCTTGTTCCTTCTAATGTTGCTCTTTCTGCAGAAGATTTACGATACCATTGGTATGTGGGATATAGATACGCCAGAGCCAGTATGACAACTATTGCTGTAATGATTGCTTTCCCTTGAATCGATTTCTGCATAAATCTCTCCTGATTAGAGCAGTGTCTAAAGAAGTTTAATTTTATTAATCAGCAGTTCAAAATTGCATTCCAAGAATTTTGCTGCTTTCCGACATATTATCATTCTTGTCAGAAATATCTCAAAGTATTCCATCACCTGGGAAACTTTGGTATCAATGGTGAGTTCTAATGTAATTATCTTCTTGTCGTTGCTTACTCTCAAAAATGATTTTTTTGATGCGTAGTTTACCCGGTCGTGAATATCAAAGCTCTTTACATTGCGTCGCACTCTCGATTGATGGACATCCGACTTGTCAGCTAAAATAACCGCTGCCGCAATGCCGTTGATGGGATCACCGGTCTCTTCTTCATGATTGCCAATTGCCCCGGCAATCAGGGCAATTTCATTATTATCCATATTCAAGCTTTCCAAAATTTCAATAGCCAACAGTGCTCCGCTCTGCTCATGGCGCGTCCTGCTGATCATATTTCCCACGTCATGAAGATAGCCGGCAATTGCCGCCAACTCTGGTAATCGTTCATTATATGCTAAGTGACTTAAGATATTATGAGCGATATTGGAGACTAAATTGGCATGACGCTGCCCGTGCTCAGTGTAACCTACTGCGCTCATATATTGGTCTGCTGCCCCCAGGAAGGCAATCACCCGAGGATGTTGTTTAACTTCTTTAATTGTTACTTTACTCATTTTGTCTCTTTTCCTTCCTCCGGGCTGGCAGGGGATGTGACTACTGTGGAAATTGCGCTTTTGGAAATAACCACTTTTACCTCTTCAGCGATCTTCAAATCCACAACATTGCCTTTGATTGCACTTATTGTCCCGTGAATTCCGCCCGAAGTAATGACTTCATCTCCCTTCTTTAAGGTATCAAGAAGCTTCTGGTGTTCTCTAACTTTCTTTTGTTGCGGTCGAATCAGCAGAAAATAGAAAACAAAAAAGATTAGAACTAGAGGCAACAAGCCTCCAAATGCACTGCCTCTGGGAGCATCTCCTGCGCCCCCTGGACGTTGACCCAAAGCATAAACAAGATCCATTAGCTACCTCCATGTTTGTATCAATTAATGACTTTCTTCACTTTCATTATGCCACTTTCTTAAAAAATCTCTCTTTGCTTTCTGGTAGCTATCCTCTTCAATAGCCAGACGAATTTGTTGGAATAATTTTACCATAAAATGCATATTATGTAAAGTGTTTAATCTCAATGCCAAAATCTCCCCGGCTCGAAAAAGATGGCAGAGATAGGCTCGGGAAAAGTGGCGACAGGTGTAACATTCACATTCCGGGTCGAGAGGACGAAAATCGTCTTTGTATTGGGCATTCTTGATTATTACTTTTCCTCTGGAGGTGAACACCTGGCCATTGCGGGCGTTCCTGGTAGGCATAGCACAATCGAACATATCGACGCCCTTTTCCACAGCCTCCCATAATTCTTGAGGCTCTCCCACTCCCATTAAGTAGCGTGGCTTGTCCTCGGGAAGGAACGGTGTGGTGTAGTCCAGAATCTCATCCCGTAAATCCTGCGGTTCTCCCACGCTCAACCCGCCTATGGCGTAACCTGCAAAACCAATCTCTATCGTCTCCTCACTACTCATCTTCCTTAAGTCCTTATGCATCCCTCCCTGGATAATGCCAAAAAGCCATTGTGAATTTGGCGATGAGTGGTGATTGTTGAATTCTTTTTTGCACCGTCTTGCCCATTCCAATGTCAATTCCATCGATTGCCGGGCGTAATCTTTCCCGCAGGGATAGGGAATGCACTCATCAAAACAGGTTATGATATCAGAAGCTAAACTAATCTGAATCTCAATAATTCTTTCCGGTGAAAAAAAATGTTTG
>Ga0172363_10000399_pt1 | contig 32088 bp, 31 predicted proteins | sample LakKivs2_kivu2a2_FD_114541 | JGI IMG/M metagenome (GOLD analysis project Ga0172363, IMG submission 114541) | Sediment microbial communities from Lake Kivu, Rwanda - Sediment s2_kivu2a2 | ecosystem: Environmental > Aquatic > Freshwater > Lake > Sediment | place: Rwanda: Western Province, Lake... | reverse complement strand
CCTGTTCTGGTTGACTTTTTACAGGTGGCCAATTATCATTTTAGACTGATTCAGATAACTGATTTATCCGTGATGATTTTTCTCCAGTCGAGGTCATGGTGATGAAAGAAGCTTACAATTTTAAAGAAATCGAGAAGAAGTGGCAGAAGGTCTGGGAGGAGCGGAAAGTCTTTGAAGTAACCGAGGACCCTTCCAGGCCCAAATATTATTGCCTGGAAATGTATCCCTATCCTTCGGGGCAAATTCATATGGGTCATGTTCGTAACTACTCGATCGGAGATGTCATTGCCCGCTTCAAAAAAATGAGAGGCTATAATGTGCTCCATCCCATAGGCTGGGATGCTCTTGGCATGCCGGCTGAGAATGCGGCCATCAAACATGCCATTCACCCCAGGAAATGGACGCTTGACAACATAGATTATATGCGGTCTCAGCTGAAAAAGCTTGGATACAGTTATTGCTGGGAAAGGGAAGTCAATACCTGTCTGCCAGAATATTACAAATGGAATCAATGGCTATTCCTGAAAATGTTCGAAAGGGGCCTGGCTTATCGCCGGATGAGCTGGGTCAACTGGTGTCCGCAATGCCGGACGGTTCTGGCCAATGAGCAGGTGATTGCCGGACGGTGCTGGAGATGCGACAGCCTGGTGACTCAAAAGAAAATGGAGCAGTGGTTCCTGAAGATCACTGCTTATGCTGAAGAGCTGCTCCAGGGGCATGAGTTGCTTAAGAAATGGCCTGAACATGTGCTCCAGATGCAGAAAAACTGGATTGGAAAAAGCTCTGGCGCTCTGGTAAATTTTGAAGTTCCTGATTTAAAGAAAAATATCGAGGTTTTCACCACACGCATTGATACTATCTATGGAGCAACTTTCCTGGTGCTTTCTGTAGAACATCCTCTGGCTGCAGAACTCATCTCCAGGTTGCCACACAGAGAGGAAGTGTCAGAATGGATTGCCCGGACCATAGCTGAGTCGAGGCTCAAGAGGGAAGTCAAGGAAGAAGAGAAGATTGGCTATGATACGGAAGTCAAAGCCGTCAATCCTTTTACGGGTGAACTCATTCCGGTCTGGCTGGCCAATTATGTGCTGATGGATTATGGAACCGGAGCCATAATGGCTGTGCCAGCCCATGACCAGAGAGATTATGAGTTTGCGGTTAAGTACAATTTGCCGATAAGGACAGTCATCGCTCCTGTCTCATCAGATGTCAAACCAGAAGAGGGAAAGGCATTTGAAAGCTCTGGCATTCTGGTCAATTCCGGACAGTTTAACGGACTGCGGTCAGAAGAAGCCATGAATAAAATGGCGGCCTATGCTGAAGACAGAGGCTTCGGTCAAGAAAGCACAACTTATAGGATAAGAGATTGGGGCATATCCAGACAGCGGTACTGGGGAACCCCGATTCCCATCGTATACTGTCATAAGTGCGGAATTCAGCCTGTGCCTTATGATCAACTGCCAGTAGAAATTCCTTATGAAGCCGAATTTACCGGAGAAGAAGGCTCACCGCTCGAGAAAGCACCTCAATTCCTGAACACCACCTGTCCTAAATGTGGAGGACCGGCCCGACGCGAAACCGATACCATGGACACTTTCGTTGACTCTTCCTGGTATTTCTTCCGCTACCTTTCTCCTCATGAAGACCGGATTCCTTTTAGCCCGGACAAAGCCAAATACTGGATGCCGGTTGACCTTTACATCGGTGGGGTGGAGCATGCTATTCTTCACTTGATTTATTCCCGCTTTTTTACCAGATGCTTGCGGGACCTCGGGTTTACTGATGTGGATGAGCCTTTCCCTCATTATCTGGCTCAGGGTATGGTCACTAAGGATGGAGCAGCCATGTCAAAGTCCCGGGGCAACGTGGTTGACCCCGACGAGATGATTCAAGCTTACGGAGCCGATGCGTTAAGGGCGTTTATTCTTTTTGCTTCTCCTCCCGAAAAAGAGTTTGCCTGGAATGAAGAGGGACTGGAGGGTTGCTTTAGATTCATCCTGCGAATCTGGAATCTTTTTGGAGAAAATGGAGATTTGTTCAAAGGAGCGGAAAAGAACGTCCAGGAAAAATCTGAAGGAGAAAGTTATAACCAGCTGCTGAGGAAGTTGCATCAGACGATAAAGAAAGTGACCGAGGACATCGAAGCTCGCTTCCATCTGAATACAGCGATCAGCGCCCTGATGGAGCTGGTGAATGCTATCAAAAAGAATAGAGATGCTTTAAGACAGAGCCAGGCCGGTCGGGAATTGCTGGGCAAGACTTTAGAAGATTTAATCTTGTTGCTTTCACCATTTGCTCCTCATGTGGCTGAAGAGCTCTGGGAAAAAACAGGTCACAAGACTCTGGTCACTGAAAGCTCCTGGCCGCAGTACGATTCTGAGCTGGCAAAGGAAGAGCTCATTACCATCGTTGTTCAAGTAAACGGAAGGCTAAGGGACAAATTTGAAGTACCCTTAGATACTGAGGAAGAGGCCCTGAGGGAAAAGGCTCTTGACCTTCCCAGGATCAAAGAAATTCTGGCAGGCAAAAAACCGAAAAAAGTGGTCTGTGTTAAGAATAAGCTGGTCAGCCTGGTGGTTTGACCGGCGCGGTAATGATGAGATTTTTTAGAACATACATCTGTCTCCTGTTGATGGTGAGCAGCCTGGCTGGCTGCGGCTATCATCTGCGCGGGAAGGGAAGCTTCTGGCCGCCGCAGATGAAGAAAGTCTGCGTCCCCGTTTTTAAGAATTCGTCCGGCCGGTTCGAGCTCGACCTCAAGCTTACCCGGAGCGTGATCAACGAGCTCGTAGCCAGGACTGGAGTAACCATCGAACCAGATAAAGGCCGCGCCGATGGACTTCTTCTTGGAGATATCATTTCCTTCAAGGTTCAGCCGATTGCTTTTTCTTCGAGCGGTGCGGCTTCTCGTTATAAACTCACCATCATTACCAGTGTCGTTTTTACTGACCTGGTAAATCAGAAAGTTCTTTTTTCAGATGATAGTTTTACCTATGTTGAAGAGTATGAAGTGGCCGGCGGTGTAGATTTTGAGTCAATGGAAACCCAGGCTATAGACCGTGTGGCTGAGAAGTTTGCCCGTCAGTTGGTGGTCAATCTGGTCGAAGGTTTTTAGATGGAAAACCGGGACCGGTTCGATCAAATCGTAAAAGCGGAAGTATCGTTAAAAGCTCTGAGCGGGGGGAATTTTGTCTACGGAGAGCAGGCTCTCTATGTCAGGAAATTTATCAGGGACATTCAGGAGCGAGAAGAGAAAGCAGGGGAAGTTTTACAGTCTAAGATTTATTTTCTCTTTGATACCGAGTGGCCGGAAATTCTGGATGAAGCCTCAAGCCTGGACATCTTTTCTTTTTCCCAGAGAAAAATCTTTCTGGTATGTTTTCCTGAGCACGAGGAAGATGACCAGCAGGCAGCAGACCGGGCTTTTCGACAATATGTTTCTCCTTATCAACAGGAGATAGACAGGTATTTTTCTTCGCCTGTCCCGAATGTTTTTATCGTGATTGTTTATTCCGGAAAGCTGAAAAAAGGCTGCAAACTTCTGGAATTATTTTCGAGTCTGAAGTCAAAATATCCTGGAAGTTTTGGGCTTCAGGAGATAAAGACACCCAGGGATTTCGAGCTCGTCTCCTGGATTTCTGATGAGCTAAACAGGAAGGGGAAGAAAATCAGTCCTGCAGCCGCCAGAAAACTTCTGGAAGTAACCAGAACAGACCTGATGTCAATAACAAACGAGCTGGATAAATTGAGTCTCTATGCAGGGGAGTGGAAGGAAATCAATGAAGAGGATGTCGGCGCTGTCTGTGCCTGGCAGAAAGGTTATGACCGGTTTGCCATAGAAGATGCTCTGGAATCAGGCAATCTGGAAGAAGCTCTGACCATCACCAGGAGCTTCTTTGCTGACCAGCCCGACCCTTCAGAAGTGATCAGTTATTTTGGTTCCATCGGCCGTTATATAATTTCTCTTGATCAGGCCAAATTTGAGGTGGAAAGATTGAAAGTGCCTGTGAAGGAAGTGTTTAAAAAATTGCGACCCCAGATCCAGGAGGGTTGGGGCCTTTTTGACAGGAAGCTTTCTGCTTTTAGCGGTTGCCTGAAGAGTTTCAGCCAGAAGGAGCTGGACCATCTGGTTCATGAGCTGGCTAAAATAGACTGGAAGCTAAAAGCGAGTGAGCTCGATGCCGCCATTCTGCTGGAAACTTTCCTCTTTAGATTTTTCTGGCTCAAGCAGGGAAAAGGGCGGGCCCAGTTTCAGCCGGACTGAGCCGTCATCTTTTGAACCATTTTGCTCAAACGCGATTTATAACGGGAACCGGTATTCTTATGAATGGCACCCTTAGCCACAGCTCGGTCGACAGATTCAAAGACTTTCGGTAAAAGCTGCAGCGACGCTTCCCGGTCGCCGCTGTTTATGGCCTCCCGGATTTTCTTGATATAAGTTTTCATCAGGGATTTGTTTTTCTGGTTGATTATCCGTCTTCTCAAGCTTCGACGGTGCTGCCTGATAGCGGATTTGTGTCTGAGTGCCATCTCTATCTCCTTTTGAGTCGCATATGATAGAATATTACAAACTTAAAGTCAACAGCACGGGCTCGGTCATGGGCCCGGCTGAGGCTGAATTTCAGGAGAGACCAGGATGAAGATAGTTCTCCAGAGAGTCAGGGAAGCCAGGGTGACGGTAGAGGATCAGGAAGTGGGCAGTATTGGCCGGGGTCTTTGCCTTCTGGTAGGTGTGGAGAAAGGAGACCGGGAAGTTGAAGCTGATTTTCTGGCCAAAAAAGTGGTGGAACTGCGGATTTTTCCGGACGAAAACGACAGGATGAACCTTTCTTTAAGCGAAACAGGGGGGAGTATTCTGGCTGTGTCTCAGTTTACACTGGCCGGGTCGATCAAAAAGGGAAGGCGGCCGAGTTTTGACCAGGCTGAAACGCCGGAAAGAGCGGCCCAACTTTTTGCTTATTTTGTGGACAAGCTGAGGGAACATGGAGTCCGGGTGGAAACCGGAGTCTTTCAGGCGATGATGGATGTTTATCTGGTCAACGAAGGACCGGTCACTTTTATTCTCGACTCAAAGATTAAACAGCTCTGAGCCGGGAAAACGCCAGTTTGGGTCAAGTGATTTTCAAGACACGCATTCCGGCACGCGGGATAATATGAATGTTCATTCATATATTATCCAGTATCATTCTGAATATTCTTAATTGACACTGGCAGATGTGACTGGCTCTAACGGCACCGTTGATGGCCGGGGACCTCAGATTATGTCAAGCAGATGGCCTAATTTTTCTTTCTTGGCTTTAAGATATTCCAGGTTTTCCGGGGTTGGAGGAATCTGAAGAGGAACTCTTTCCACAATTTCCAGACCGTATCCGCTCAGGGCGCGGAATTTTCTGGGATTGTTCGTGATGAGCCTGATTTTCTTCAGGCCGAGCACAGCCAGAATCTGAGCCCCGATCCCGTAATCTCTCTGGTCAGGCTTAAAACCCAGGCGACAGTTGGCTTCAACTGTATCGGCTCCGTCGTCCTGAAGCGAGTATGCCTTGATTTTATTCGCCAGGCCGATGCCACGGCCTTCGTGGTTCAGCATGTAGAGGATAACCCCTTTTCCCTCCTTCTCAATCATTTCCATTGAGGCATGGAGCTGGTCACCGCAATCACAGCGCAATGACCCAAAGGCATCGCCAGTCAAACATTGAGAATGAGCCCTGACCAGAGTCGGTTTTTCCCCGCAAATCTCGCCTTTTATCAGGGCCAGATGATGGTCACCGTGAATGATATCTTCAAAAACTGCGATCCGGAAATGTCCGTAGCGAGTGGGCAAATCGGCTTCGGATACTTTTCTGGCCAGAGTTTCTGTCCGCATTCTGTAAGCGATAAGGTCAGCTATGGTCAGGATGGGAATACCGTGCTCTGCGCTGAATTTTTCCAGGTCAGGCATTCTGGCCATGGTGCCGTCTTCCTTCATTACCTCGCAGATAACTCCGGCCGGGTAAAGCCCGGCCAATCTGGCCAGATCGACCGAAGCTTCAGTCTGCCCGGCTCTGGCCAGCACTCCTCCGTCATTAGCTTCGAGCGGAAAAACGTGACCGGGTCTGGCCAGGGCCTCGGGCCTGGTTCTGGCATCGATCGCCGTCAGAACAGTCCTGGCCCGGTCGTAAGCTGAGATTCCTGTGGTCACGCCTTCCTTGGCATCTATGGAGACAGTAAAAGCTGTGCCGAAACGAGCAGTGTTATCCGCAACCATAGGTGGAAGCTGAAGTTCTTCCACTCTCTGTCTGGTCAGGGAAAGACAGATAAGTCCACGGCCATACCTGGCCATAAAGTTGATGATATCCGGAGTGACCTTCTCAGCCGCGACCATCAGGTCGCCTTCATTTTCCCTGTCTTCATCGTCGACGATGATTACTGGCCGGCCAGCCTGGACAAATTCCAGAGCTTGTTCGACACTTATAATTTTGGGCTTGTCTTCCATGTTTCCCGACTAATCTGAAGCTCAGGATTTACTTTTTGAGATAAAATTATACACGTATTTTCCGATTATGTCACATTCAAGGTTGACTTTATCACCTGCTCTCAGGTCATTGAGATTGGTTTCTTTAAGAGTCAGGGGGATAAGTTCGACTTCAAAATAATCAGGGCCGAGGCCGGCAACGGTCAGGCTGACCCCACTGACGGCGATAGATCCTTTTTCCACAATGAATCTTCTGAGGTCTGCAGGGAAGCGGATTTTCATTCTTTTCCCCGGAGTGCGCGTTTTAACTTCAATCACTTTGCCTGCTCCGTCCACATGTCCTGTGACCAGGTGGCCGCCGAGAAGCGTGTTGGGGGTTACAGGTAGCTCCAGGTTCAATGATTTCCCTGGCTTGAGGTAACCGAGGGTTGTTTTTTCCAGGGTTTCCTTAGACAGGTTGAAGGTCAGGCCCTTTTTTTCCTTGCCGACCAATGTCAGGCAGACTCCATCTACAGCCAGACTCTGGCCGGGTTCCATAATGAGGGCAAGCTTTTCCGGGACTTCGAGCACCAGCTCGCTCCGGTTTTTCCTGTATTCCCGGAAGTGACCATGGCAGGAGATGAGACCGGTAAACATTAAAAATACCCTTCTAAAATTATATCGTTTTTGAGTGAGAAATGCCGGATATTTCTGAGCTCCATAGCTTCTGCCACAGAACTCATGCCCGGGCCTTCAAACGGAGTTAGAGATTTTTCTCCGCCAACGAGTTTTGGAGAAATGAAGAAAAAGCCTTTATCTGCCAGCTTCTGTTCAATAAAGGAAGTCAGGACTTGAGCCCCTCCTTCAACCAGGACAGAAGAGATTTCTCTCTGGCCGAGCTCTTTGAGAACAGCTTTGAGGTCAATCAGGCCATGGTCCGAATAAACTTGAATGACTTCAGCGCCTTTCTGCTTCAAGGCTTCTATTTTATGAAAAGGCGCTTCCTGCCCGGAGAAAATGATTATTCGGCCGTCCTCGGCTCTTTCGAGCATTTTGGCTTCAAGTGGAAAACGCAACCTGCTATCAAGGATTACCCTGACCAACTTCCTTTTCGCCAAACCCGGGAGCCTGACGTTAAGCAGTGGATTATCTCGGAGAACCGTGTTCACACCTACCATCAGCGCCTCATACTCAGCACGCAGATGCTGGACGAAGTTCCGCGATTCTTCAGAAGAAATCCAGTGTGAATCTCCAGAAGAAGAAGCTATCTTCCCATCAAGGCTCATCGCAACTTTAAGACAGACAAAAGGAATTTTGCTGGTAATGTATTTATTGTAAGCCTCATTGAGCAGTTCATTTTTTTCAGCCAGAACTCCGGTTGCTACTTCAATTCCCGCTTCCTTCAGCCTGGCCGCGCCTTTCTGATAAACCAAAGGATTGGGGTCAAGGGAAGAAATAATCGCCTTTTTTAGACCCACCTTAACCAGACGGTCAACGCAGGGTGGAGTCTTTCCCCAGTGAACGCAGGGTTCAAGTGTCAAATAAAGGGTGGCTCCTTCAGCCCTTTTTCCGGCCCTTTCCAGGGCAATGATTTCAGCATGGGGCTGCCCGGCTTCTTGATGATATCCCCAGCCGACAATTTTGTCCCGAAGAGTGATGACTGCTCCCACACATGGATTCGGGCTGGTTTGGCCCCTGGCTTTTTCGGCCAGGGAATAAGCCATTTCCATGTAAGCCAGGTCTTGTTCGGTCACCTTCATGACAGCAAAGCCTCAACAAAGGATTCAGCGGAAAATTCCATGAAGTCTTTTTCTGTTTCGCCCACGCCTATAAATTTTACCGGAAGTTTAAGCTCTTCAACAACCGCCAAAACACTGCCACCTTTGGCCGTGCCGTCGAGTTTGGTCAGGAACATTCCCGTGATTCCAGAAAAACGGTTGAATTCTCTGGCCTGGACAATGGCATTCTGACCGACAGTAGAGTCAAGAACCAGGATGATTTCTTGCGGAGCGCCAGGAAGCTCGCGGCTTATAATTTTTTTTATTTTTTCTAACTCAGCCATCAGGTTGGCGTATGTATGGAGCCGGCCGGCAGTATCCACGAGAAGCAAATCGTAATCCCTGGCCGTGAAAGATTTAATTGCATCAAAGACAACAGAAGCCGGGTCTGCTCCAGGTTGGCCCTGGATGACCGGCATGTTGAGCTTCTTTCCCCAAAGGGAGAGCTGCTCCTGAGCTGCAGCCCGGAAGGTATCAGCTGCAACCAGCATCACTTTCTTGGCCTGGTTTTTGTATTTGTAAGCCAGTTTGGCCGCTGAGGTGGTTTTGCCGCCACCGTTTACTCCAACCAGCATCCAGACTGCAGGCCAATTCTCATGAAGCTTTGCAGGCTGCCGCGAAAGAAGAGTAACCAGTTCCTGTTTTAAGAGAAATTTTAAATCAGACTCAGGCTGCTTCTTACTTTCTTCTCTAATCCCGTTGATGATTTTTTCAGTCGTGGGCACACCGACGTCTGCCAGCACCAAGAGTTCAAACAGCTCCTCCAGGATTTCTTCCCGGGGTCGGCGGCTCTGAAAAATCTGCTCAATCTTGCCGAAAAGTTCGCGAGTTTTGCTTAATTTCTGACGAAGTTTGTCAAACACTGCTTATGAATTATATTTTCGCCTGTTCAGGATGTCAATAAAAGCAGAGCTCAGGGTTTTCAGGTTGTAGAAGAGTTTATCTTGTGTTAAATTGAAAAGGATGAGTTCTCAGTATAAATGGCAATTGATTCCGGAAAATCCCGAGGCCTGGGTGCTGGCTCAGGAGCTCAACCTGCCGCACGAAATCGCCGCTGTGCTGGTCAACCGGGGAATAAGGACTGCGCCGGAGGCTGCTTTTTTTCTTTATGGCGGCTTGAATGACCTTCATGATCCTTTTTTGATGAGCGGGATGAAGCAAGCGGTTGAGCGGATTCTTCAGGCCGTTTCTAGGAAAGAAAAGATTGTGGTCTTTGGCGACTACGATGTTGACGGAATGCTTTCGGTGGTCATGCTGGTAAAAGCTCTGCGGACTCTCGGAGTCGAGGTGGAGTATTTTATTCCAGAGAGAATGAAGGATGGCTATGGACTTAAAGCGCATCATCTGCCTCGGATCCTGGAGATGAAAGCCAATCTGCTCATCAGCGTTGATTGCGGGATAAAAGCTTTTGATTTTGTCAGAGATGCCAGGCAAAACGGAATAGATGTAATCATTACGGACCATCATCATCCGGCTGAGGGGTTGCCTGAAGCGGTAGCCATATTGAATCCCGTGGTCGAATCGTCAGGGTATCCAGACCGGGGTCTGGCTGGCGTTGGCGTAGTTTTCAAGCTGATTCAGGCTATTTTTCTCCGTCTCGGAATAAGCCGGGACATGACTCATTATCTAAAGCTGGTCAGCATCGGCACTGTGGCTGATGTGGCTGAGCTAAAAGGTGAAAACAGGATTCTCGTCCGAGAAGGGTTGGGGAAACTCAAGGAGACCAGGACTCCTGGCCTGAAAAGCCTGCTCGAAATCTGCGGCCTGAATAATAAAAGAATCAATGAAGTTGACCTGGGCTTCAGGCTCGGGCCAAGGATAAACGCTGCCGGTCGTCTGGGTGAAACCGATTTAGCCCTGCAGTTATTCTTTTCTGAATCAGAAGAAGAATGCTCGGGTCTGGTTAAGCGGCTGAATGATTTGAATTCTGCGAGACAAAGAATTGAGGAGAAGATATTAAAGGAGGCAGTGGAAAAGATTCAGGCGAGAAATCTCCATCAAAAATACCGGCTACTGGTTCTGGGGAGCGAAAACTGGCACCGGGGAGTCATCGGTATCGTGGCTTCAAGAGTAAAAGACCTTTTTTATCGACCGGTCATCCTTTTTGCTTATGAAGGCGGTATGGCTTTTGGTTCAGGAAGAAGTGTGCCAGAGCTTTCTTTGATCGACATTATAGATGAATGCGGGTCGCTGCTTCAGAACTTTGGCGGACATAGGCAGGCTGTCGGTTGCACTTTGACTCATGACAACATTCCGGCATTTAAGGAAGCCCTGAACCGGCTGGCTGCCACCAGGATAACTGACGATTTGCTTGAGAGGAAATTGCGCATCGACTGCCGGCTTAATTTTTCAGCCATAACTCCGTCCTTTATTGATTTTTACACTCAATTACTTCCTTTTGGCGTGGGCAATCCGCGGCCTGAGTTTATGACCGAAGATGTGGATATTCTTAATGAGCCGTTGGTTGTCCAGAATCGTCATCTCAAGTTCTGGGTCAGACAGAACGGAAGGGTGTTTGAAGCTATTGCCTGGGAGAAGGCTAAAAGCTGGAGTGAGATTCGTCGTGGAAGCGGCCTGGACCTGGCTTATTCGCTCCAGTTCTCTGACTACAGGGGCAAAAAGCAATTGAACCTGAATATCGATGACTTCAGACCGCATAATTCCTGATGTCAAAAGAACTTAAATACAGGGCCTGGAATCGAGCTCTTAGAAAAACTGTCTTTTTACTTCTGCTTCTCTGCCTCGCCGTGGTTATCCTATCAATCGTCTATAGCCCGGGGAAGAAAACTAACAGGACCGGGAGTATCGTTCCGGCTGAAAGCGGGGCGGTGAATTTTCAGGAAAAATTTCAGGCCGTTGAGTTTTCAGGGCAGAAAAGAAAGATTAGCTTGAGAGCTGAAAAATTTTATGTAGACCAGGCCGAAAATCAAAACCTGGAAGGTCGCGTAGAAATTGTGGATGAAGAACTTCAGGAGAGAATTAATCTTAAAGCCGAAAAGGTAGTGATTAATAAAGAGGGAAGGAAACTTCGCGCAGAGGGCGGAGTTGAGGTTCAATCAATCAATCTGTTAATTCAATCGCCAGAGCTTGATTATGACTTTGACCTGAAAACAGTTTATTGCTCTTCTGAGGCAAAATTGGTCAGGGAAAATCTTAGCTTGAACTCCAGCAGGCTCAGTTATTTCGTGGAAAGCCAGATTGGAATTTTTGAAGATAAAGTAAAGGCAAGGAGTGAGAAGCCTGGCTCAGCTTTTAACCTTTTTGCCCGGAAACTGACACTTAAAGGCAAGGAAGGCTTAGCTCTGGCTGACGAGCTCAAACTTGGAACAGAAAGATTTGAGGCCGAGGCGGTCGGGGGTGCCATCATTCTGGATGAATCTGAAGGTGATTTCAGAAAAGTGGAACTTGAGGGAAAGGCTCTAATTAACTGGCGGGGTCAAGACCTTCAGGATGATTTCACTCATTTAGAGTTGGCTTCCGAGAGATTGTCACTTGGAAGAGCGAGAAACTTCATAACCTTGAAGGGAGATGATTCGTTTGAGATCCGGGGAAGGGGAGAAGTCTGGCAAATGGAAGGCAAAGGACACAATCTAAGGATTGATTTTGTTAAGGGCCAGAAGCCTGAATTTTGTCGAGCCGAGAAAGTCAACTTGAAATTTTTGAGGTCAACCGGTGAAGAGTTTAACCTTGGGGGCCAGAAATTGGAGCAAAGGCTTAACAGCGGGCAGGTGATTGTTTCAGGTGAGGCCAGGGGTAGTTCTAAAGAATACCAGCTTAAAGCAGCCAGAATCTCTTTCCAGCTGACCGACCAGGGGCTGGAAGCTGAAGAACCGGCTCTTCTTATCAGGTCAGGGTATTTTGAAAGGCAAACAATTCTTTTCAAGAAAGACCAGCCCGTATTTATAACCGGATTACTGGCAAGAGTCAGGCCCCAAGTTCTTGAAATCACCGGGAAAGCAAGAATCTGGCAGGCTGAGGCATATTTGCTCGCAGAGAGGGCCAGATTGGAAAAAGAAACAGGGATAATCTATCTTGAGGGCCAAGTCAAGGTCAGTTTAAGCAGCAAGAGTGCCGTCGATGACACAGAAAGAATAAACCTGTCTGCTGAAAGAGCTATCTGTTTTCCAGACAAATATCAATTAATGCTCAGCGGTTCGGTAGAATTTAGAAAAGAAGGCCTGAAACTTATGGCTGATGAGATAAGGATGTTTTTTGAAGACAGAGCCCCGGAGAAACTATCGTCCCTTGATGCTTCTGGACGCGCGTCTGTTTTCTGGGAAGAATATCAGGCAAGAAGCCAGCAGGCCATATTCAAGTTGACAGAGAATGTCGTCATCATGAGTGGCCTGCCAGAACTGAGCAACCTCCAGGGCGATCACCTCGAGGCTGATAAATTGACTTTGTATTTATCGGATGATAGAATTCAGGTTGAGAACCAGAAGAGAGAGAGGTCATTGACTATCCTTGTCAGGGGAAAATGAATCTGTTAAAGGCAGTCAATCTGAGAAAAAAATATAGCCAGCGTCTGGTTCTTGATGATGTCTCCCTGGAAGTAAAATCTGGAGAGATCGTCGGTCTGCTCGGTCCGAACGGGGCCGGCAAAACGACAGCCTTTTCTGTGATCATCGGTCTCGTTGAGCCTGATGGTGGTCAGGTTATCTTCAATGACGAAGAGATCGACTCCTATCCTGTTTTTGTCAGGGCCAGGAAGGGACTGGGTTTTTTATCGCAGGAGTCATCTGTTTTCCGCGGTCTGACGGTTGAAGAGAACTTGTTGCTTGTTCTTCAAACGATTTCCGGGGAGAAGTCCTCCGACGGACGTCGCGAGAAAGTTCTGGGCATTCTGAGAGAGTTCGGGCTTCATGAGTTTTCGGGTATCAGGGCCAGCAGGCTTTCAGGGGGCGAGAGAAGAAAACTGGAAATTTGCCGGGCCATGGTCAGAAACCCGCAATTTTTGCTTCTTGATGAACCCTTTTCTGAACTGGACCCCAGGGCAGTGGCTGACCTTCAGGACGTTCTGCGGAGACTTCGAGAAAAGCAACTCGGTATTCTTCTAACCGACCACAGGGTCAGGGAAGCGTTGATGATAATAGACAAAATATACATAATAAATAACGGTAGGATAATAGCTGAAGGAAGCCCGGGAGAGGTGCTGGAAAAAGAAGAGGTGCGCCAGATATATCTTGGGAATGAGTTTCGTCTTTAATCAATAGAGCCATGATGAAACAGAAACTTGACCAGAAACAGGTTCAGAAGCTGGTGCTGGCCCCTGCCCTCCAGCAAGCGATTAAACTGCTCCAGCTGACTAATCTTGAACTGCAGGAAATTGTCTATGAAGAGCTGGCTGAGAATCCCTTGCTGGAAATTGAGGACGAGCAGAGCGGGGAGGCGCCGCTTGCTGGCAGGGGTGAAGAAGAAATGAAGCCGGAAGAGGAGCCGGCTCCTGTAGATAATCAGATCGATGAATTCGATGAGATAATTTTCGCCGCTGGTTTTCAGGATTATTTTGATGATACGGTTCCCTATTTTGGTTCGAAAGACCGGGAAGAAATCCAGTTTGAAAATATGGTTTCCAAGAGGCCATCGCTCTGGGATCATCTGAACTGGCAGGCGACACTGACTTTTTTTGACCCGGAAGAGTTGAAGATAGCTGAATTCATAATCGGTAACATTAACGAGGACGGTTATCTGGCCATCAGCTCTGAAGAGATTGCCGCTCAGCTTCAGGAAGAGTGCCAGCGGGTGGAGAAAATCAGAGAAAAGATTAAAATGTTCGACCCCCCTGGTTGTGGAAGTTTAGCTCTGAAAGAATCCCTGCTGGTTCAGATGGATTCGATTAACCTGCAGGATGAAATAGCCAGAAAAATTATTTCTGATTATCTGCCGTACCTGCAAAAAGCCGACCATCAGGAACTGGCCCGGGTCTTGAATATTTCGCTCTCTGAGTTGAAGCTTCACCTTGACCTGATAAAGAACCTGGACCCGACCCCGGGAAGAAAATACAGTGAAGAAAAAAATATTTATGTTGTGCCCGATATCTTCGTCGTTAAAGAAGATGATGATTGGAAGGTTTATCTGAACGAAGAGGGACTTCCAAAGCTGCGGCTAAATCAGTACTATCATCGCTTGATCCAGGCCGGGATTAAGAACGACCAGGAAACAACCAGGTTTCTTAAAGATAAGATGAGACGAGCGGTTTGGTTTATAAGAAGCCTTGACCAGCGGAACCGGACCATATATCGAGTGGCGCGGTATATTGTCGACCGGCAGAAAGAATTCCTGGAGAAAGGGATTGAGTTCCTCAAGCCGATGACTCTGATGGAAATTGCCAGCGAGCTCGGGCTTCATGAGTCGACCATAGGCAGGGTAGTGGCTAACAAATATATGATGACTCCGCCCGGTCTCCATCCTTTGAAGTTCTTTTTCCATAAATCTTTAAGCGGAACCTATGGGGAAGAAATTTCGTCGTTGTGGATAAAGGAAAAGATAAGAAGATTGATAGAGAATGAAGACAGGACCACCCCCTTGAGTGACGATGAAATCGTTGATATATTGTCAAAGGAAAACATCGAGATTGCCCGGAGGACAGTGGCTAAATACAGGAATCAGCTAAACCTTCCGCCGTCTCATATAAGAAAAAAGAAATTCTTGCTGGAGGAAGTTCGATGAATGTCAATTTTACCGCCAGACATACAGAGTTGACCGAAGATATCAAAGATTATTGTCTGAAAAGGCTGAAAAGAATTGAAAAAATTCTTGAGGGGATTCAGGAGATTGACATCATTCTGAGCGAGGAAAAAAACAGAAAGACAGTTGACCTGCAGATCAAACAGAGAGGTGAAGATTTTGTTATTTCAGAAGAGACGAATGACATGTTCAACTCCCTCAATCAGGCTTTTGACAGTTTAGAGAAGAAAATTATCAAACAGAGAAGAAAAATGATTCAAAGAAGACGCCGGAGTTCAAACCAGGCACTTCCTATTTCTGGCTTTGAAGCAGAGGAATCTGTCCCCAGATTGGCCAGAGTGGCTTATTATTCAGATAAGCCCATCAGCGTTGAGGAAGCCTTGCTCCGGCTCGAAGAGGGGAAAAAAGAAGTTTTTATGTTTCGAAAAGAAAGAGAGGAGGGCTGGGCGGTAGTCTTTCGGCGGAAAGACGGAAAGATTGGCTTGGTTGACCCTGAAGAATAAAAACATTAATTTATCCGGAGATAAAGGAATATAGGCTGAATCGAGAAAAAGGAGTTACAGCCGGTGAGATTGTCCAACATCATTAAAGAAAGATCTGTCCTGCTTAATATGCAGTCCAGGAAAAAGCAGGATGTTCTGGAAGAGATGGTCAGGCATTTAAAAAAGAATAGACTTGTCAATCATGAAAAGGAAATTATAGAGAAATTACTTCACAGAGAATCCCTGGGCAGCACTGCCCTGGGAGAAGGTATCGCCATTCCCCACTGCAAAGCTAAGGGCATGAAAAATCCTGTCCTTCTGGTCGGGGTATCTCCTCAGGGGGTAAGTTTTGAGGCGCCAGACGGAGCACCGGTGAAAGTTTTCTTTTTACTGGTAACCTCACCTGATGAGCCCAGCTTGAATCTTCAGATTCTGGCTCTGATTGCTCAGCTGGTCAGAAAATCTCCAGGATTGAAGGATATGCTTCTTAAAGCTGAGAACCCGAGGGAAGTTTTGGAAATAATCAGGGAGCAGGAAGAAAAGGCCTGATGGCTGAACGCAAAAAGAGGTTCGAAGCCGCATCCCGAGTAAACAAAAAAAGTCCCCGACAAAAATCTATGGATTCGCCAAAAGGCAGCTCTGAGGCTACCACTCAGGTGGTAATTTCAGCTGGCTTGTTGAAGATTTTTGGAGTAGGAACTCTAATTATTGGTGACAGCGGCATCGGGAAAAGTGAAAGCTCGCTGGAGTTAATTGCCCGGGGGCATAAATTTATTTCTGACGATGTGATTGAGGTCTTTCGGGATGAATCGGGTCAATTACACGGCCGGTCGCCACGCCTGACCCAAAATTTTATGGAAATCAGAGGTCTGGGTATAATCAATATCAGGGAAATCTTCGGCCATGGAGTTATTCTAAACGAAACTCCGATTGACCTGGTGATAAGGTTAAAGAAATGGAGCAAAAAAATGGAAATTGACCGGCTCGGCCTGAAATTTCCCGAAGATTTCCTTCTTGCTGGATCAAGAATTCCTCAACTTCATATCCCTGTGGCTCCAGGGAGAAATATTGCCACCCTGATCGAAGTGGCCTGCAGGGTGTTTTTATTGAGGAGAAAAGGTTATGAGGCTGCTCACGATGTAATGCGTCGTTTAGATAAAAAGCTGGCAGTCAGAGATGAAAAAAAAGAATAGCAGTAATTTTATCGTCGTCACAGGCCTTTCTGGCTCTGGCAAAACTGTTGTCAGCCGATTCCTTGAGGATATGGGCTATTATTGCGTTGACAACCTGCCGGCCAAATTGATACCGGAGCTGGTCAACCTCTGGCTGAAGAAAAAGGTTGAGATAGACCGGATGGCGCTGGTCGTAGATATCAGAGAGCCCGATTTTCTTACTGATTTCCCTGAAGTTTTGAAGCGTCTGAAGGTTAAGCCCAGATTGATCTTTCTTGAAGCTTCTGATGAAAGCCTGGTCAAAAGGTTTAGTGAAAGCCGGCGGCCGCATCCTCTGGCTAAGAAAAAATCTATTCTGGAAGGGGTTCGGTTAGAAAGAAAAAAACTGGCTAAAATTAAAGACATGGCCGATGAGGTAGTGGATACCTCCGGTCTGACTATTTCTCAGCTTAAAGAATTGATTTCGACGAAGGTTCTTAAAGAGAAAAAGCGGCGGCTCCAGGTAAATGTGGTCAGCTTTGGCTATAAGCATGGCATTCCTCTTGATTCTGACCTGGTTTTTGACACCAGATTCCTGCCCAATCCGTTCTATGTGGATGAGTTTCGGGCAATCGACGGCAAATCTAAAAAAGTTAGAGATTTTGTTCTTAATTCGGTTGAGACGACTGAATTTCTTGATAATTTATTCAAATTTGTCGATAGTCTTATCCCGGGTTTTATCAAGGAAGGCAAAAGCACTCTGACCGTCTCCGTCGGGTGTACGGGCGGCAGGCACCGGTCAGTGGTAATAGCCGAAGTTTTGAGGAATCATCTCCGCCAGAAGAAACTGGCTGTTAAAGTTATTCACAGGGATATTTATAAATAACCCGGAATTAGCTAAAATATAGAAGATTTTTTACAGGCGGTTATTATGATCGGCGGAGTGATAGTCTCACACGGCAAACTGGCAGAAGAACTCCTTAATGCCCTGACCATCATTCTGGGCGAAGCTCCGAACATCGAAGCCATTTCCATCGGCTGGTATGACGATGTTGAGGAATCAAAAAAGAAAATAAGTCAGAGCCTCAAAAAGGTTGACCAGAAAAATGGGGTGATCATTTTTACTGATATGTTTGGCGGGACACCATCCAATCTGAGTTTTAGCTTTTTAGCCGAGAATAATATTGAGATTATCACCGGAGTGAATCTGCCGATGCTGATCAAATTTGTCTCTCTCCAGCGGAACAACAACCTTAAAGATGTGGCCAGGAAAGTGGCCGAGCAGGGCAAAAAGAATATCCATCTCGTAAGCACCCTGTTGAATTCAAGGTCGAAATAGAAACTTGCTATGCTGGAAAAAAAAATTACGATAAAAAACAAGCTTGGATTGCACGCGCGGGCCGCGGTTAAATTTGTTAACCTGGCCAACTGCTACAGCTCTTCGGTAAAAATCGTCAAGAACAGCGATGAGGTGGACGGAAAGAGTATTCTGGGTATCCTGACTCTGGCCGCTGGCCAGGGGACGCAGGTTAAACTGGTGGTTTCAGGCCGAGATGAGACTCAGGCGATGAAGGCGCTGTGCGAGCTCGTTAACAACAGGTTTGGAGAAGAAGAATAAAATGGAAGTCATCCGACTCAGAGGAATTGGAGTTTCACCCGGAATTGCCATGGGCGAGGTTTCACTTTCTGAAAGGGTAGTCTTTGCTTCCCGGCGTGAACTCATCAGCGATGACCAGGTTGAAGATGAGCTCAAGCGTCTGCGCCGGGCTTTTGAACGAACCAGGAGTGAGCTTCAGGAAATTAAAGACCACATTCAGGGCAAAATGGGTGAACAGCAGGCGTTTATTTTCGATGTGCATCTGATGATTCTTGACGACCGGACGCTCAATTCTAATCTGGAGAAGATAATCACTGAAGAAAAGGTAAAAGCCGAATGGGCAATTTCCAGAGTCAATACTCGCTTTGCCAGTATTTTTGAATCACTCCCGGATGAATATTTCCAGCAGAGAAAGACAGATATTTCAGATGTTCTGGCCAGAATTTACCGGAATCTGGAAAAGAAAAAGGAGAAAAAAGAAGACCGCGAGAAACCTTTCATTCTGGTCGCTCACGAACTTCTTCCCTCAGAAGCGGCTCTCTATTTGAGCAAGAAAATAGTTCTGGGAGTGGCTCTGGACATGGGAGGCCAGACTTCCCATGCCGCCATCCTGGCCAGGTCGCTGAACATTCCGACAGTAGTTGGCTTGCATGATATAAGCCTTAAGGTGAGAAGTGGAGATTTTCTCATCGTGGATGGGACGGGCGGAGAAGTGATTGTCAACCCGCCCCCGGCTATCAAAAGAGAGTTTCAGAGCAAAAAAGAGAGATACGAAGCTTATCAAAATGAACTGAAAAAAATTGCCAAACTTAAACCCGAAACGCTCGACGGTGTTCGTTTCACTCCGCTGGCCAACATCGAGCTGCCCGAAGAGGTCTCAGCAGCTTTTTCCTATGGAGCAGAAGGAATCGGGCTTTTCCGTTCGGAATTCATTTATTTGCAGAGGCCGGCTTTGCCTTCTGAAGAAGACCATCTGGCGATTTACCAGAAGATGGCTAAAAGCACCCATCCGAAACCGGTTTATATAAGGACAATCGACATCGGCGGCGAAAAAAGTCTGCCCCAGTTGAACATCGGAAAAGAACCGAACCCGGCTCTTGGACTCAGAGCGATTCGTTTTTCATTGAAAAACAAAGAATTGTTCAAGACTCAGATTCGAGCCATATTAAGAGCCAGTGTCAGGAAAAATGTCCGGCTGCTTGTGCCTATGGTCACAGAGATTGAAGAAGTAATAGAGCTCAAACGGGTTTTCCGGGAAGTCAAGGATGAGCTCAGAGCGGCCAGTGTTCCGTTCGATGAGTCCATGCCGGTGGGAGTGATGATCGAAGTTCCGGCAGCCGCGGTTCTTATCGAGAGCATTATTCAGGAAGTCGATTTTGTCAGCATCGGCACAAACGACCTCGTTCAGTATTATCTGGCTGTTGACCGGGGGAATGAATCAGTTTCATATCTTTTCAAACCGCATCATCCAGCAGTGTTAAGACTTCTGGATTCTATAATCAAGACAGTAAACAGGTACGGCCGCGAAGTAGCGGTCTGTGGAGAAATGGCCGCAGACCCTCTTTCTGCGGTCATCTTGCTCGGCATGGGATTGAGGAATTTCAGCATGAACCCGATCTTCATTCCCAGGGTGAAAAAAGCACTCAGGGCGGTTGAGGTTAAAACAGCTGAAGAAGCCGTGGCTCAGGCTTTGAAACTGAAAACAGCCACTGAAGTGGAAGAGTTTTTGATTGAATACATTCTCCGCAAGCATCCTCAGGCTTTTCTGATGAGCCAGATAGCTTCCTGATTATTTTAGCTCCGGCCGTAAATGTCTTCCAGCCGGACGATATCGTTCTCATCTGAGGAACCAAGCCAGAGTTCCATCACGCGGGCAGGGCTTTGCCCGACGCATTTTAAGCGATGCGCAGTCCTGACTGGAATAAAAATTTCTTCTCCAGGTTCAGGCCGCCAGACTTTATCTCTAAGAGTAATCTCTAAACCTCTGTCCAGAATTACCCAGTACTCACTGCGGCCATTATGGTACTGCAAGGAAAGAACACCGCCTGGATTCAAGGTGACAATCTTGAGGCTCGAGGCGATCCTATGTGGATAACGCCGAAACTTGCCCCACGGTCGTTCTTCTTCATAAATTAGTTTTTCGATTGAATCGCGCTCTTCTTTTTCATCCATGGAAGCCTCGGGCTTAGATTTTTTCAGTATGTCAGCTATCAAAAGGGAACTTCGTCGTCTTCGTCAGAAGGGCCGCGTTCTTCGGGAAATTCTTCCGCGGCCGGCTCGGCAGCATCCGGGAATTCTTCCGGGGGGACATCTGCTGCGGTGGCCTCGACTGCGATTTCCTCCTGAGCCACTCCCTTCTTACCGAGCAGGACAATGTTCAGGGCTTCAACTTCAGTGGCATAACGTCTGTTCCCATCCCTGTCTTGCCAGGAGCGATTCCGTAGTTTGCCTTCGATGAGAACCTGTCGGCCAGCCTCAAGGAACCTGTCACAGAACTCTGCCAGTTTGCCCCAGGCTACTACCCGGTGATATTCAGCCCGGTCCGAAGTCTTGCCTGTGTCAGGGAAGAACAAACGCTCATTGGTTGCTATTTGAAAAGAGGCTCTCGGTCGACCTGATTTAGGTAAATAGCGAATTTCAGGTTTTTTTACCAGGTGTCCAACAAGAAGGACTTTGTTCAAACTGTTGATGTCTCTCATTTTTCCACCAGTTCATTTATTTTTTCCTGGGCCAGCTTGGCTTCTTCCTGCAATGGATACTTGCTTACCAGAAGCCTGAAGGTGGCCAGCGCCTGTTCTTTTTTCCGCTGCTGCATCAGGCTCATGCCTTTCTTAAGATAGGCTGCCGGGACTTTATCTGCTGAGGGATAGCTCAAAAGAATCTCGTTAAAACTCTCTATGGCTTCATCATATTTACCCTGACTGTAGTAGCATTCCCCGATCCAGTAGAGTGCATTGTCCGAAAGAGGAGTGCTGGGGTATTGCTGCAAAAAAAGCCGGAAGCTGTCTATTGCCAGATTGAAGTTGCCTTTCAGGTAATCGCCATAAGCATTGCTGTACATTTCCTGGGCCGGAATGTTGACCACAGCCTGTTTTGGAGTTTCTGACGGCGGCTGTTCCTTTTTTGTCTGAGCCGGCTTGGTTCCCTTCGCTGAAGTTTGAGGTTCGACCTTTTGCTGGCTGACCAGATTCTGAACCGCGGTCAGGATGTCCTGGAGAGTTGACACTTGAAATTGTATTTCTTCCAGCTTCCGGGAAAGGAGCTGGTGCTGGACCGGGATATTCTTCAGTTCATCCCTGAATGAATTCTGTTCAGTTTGTTGACGTCTTAAAAGGTCAGAAAGAATTTTTACCTGATCCTTAAGTTCCTGGAGGTCAGAGGAATTTTTCTTCAACGCCGCTGTCAGGTCCTGCATCTGGAGTTTAAGGGCCTGGATGTCCTGGTACATCAGCTCGTAAGCTTTTTTGCTCTGGTCGGTATCCGCAGAAAGGAAGATCAAGCAAAAAAGAAGTAAAAAGGATAAAGAAAAAAAGACTTTCTTGCCTCTCAGCAATTTATTTCTCTATTATCAAGAATTGAGCCCGCCTGTTCTTGGCCCAGGCTGATTCATCGTGGCCGGGGTCAAGAGGCTGACTCTTGCCATAAGAAATTATTCTTATTTTTTCTATCGGTATGCCAAGGCTGACCAGGTAATCCATGGTGCTTTTTGCTCTTCTTTCGCCCAGGGCTAAATTGTATTCTTCGGTTCCTCTTTCGTCGCAGTGACCTTCAATCAGTATTTTCACTGTTTGATGGTTTTTCAGCCAGCGGGCATTGTCTTCAAGCACCGGCGCGGCGTCTTCTCTGATGTTGTACTTGTCGTAATCAAAGAAGATCATAGCCAGGGGTTTTTCCTGATTGATTTCTTCCAGGGTCTTTTTCATGAAAATCTCTTCTTCGGTTAGCATAGGCTCTTTGAGCACGGGCTCTTCGACTTTTTCCACCCGGGGCTGTTCCTGAGCCCGGGGTTCGGGTGGGGCCGGGACTTCCTGGACTTTTTTCTTGCAGGAAGCAGTGAAAGAGAAAACGAGAAGAGCCACCAGTAATAGAATTAACAGTTTTTTCATCATTCCTCCTTAAGTCTTGAGTGACTCCGGTCGAAATTAGCTAACAAACCACTCATTTTATACAATGAAGCTTGACAGCTGTCAATAAAATTGACAGCCGGCTGTTTCCTCAGTTAGTCCAGTTGGGAAGTTTGTTTTCGCCCTGGCTGGTCAGGCAACGCAGGTTGGTTCCATCATAGTCGATGGAATAGATTTGAATTGACCCGGACATGTTGGAGGCAAAAATCAAATGCCGGCCGTCTGGAGACCAGCTGGGTGATTCATTGCGGGCATTGGATTCTGTCAGTTTGGAGATCTGATTGGTTCTAAGATTGAGAATGTATATGTCAAAGAAGTTATTAACTCTTGAGACAAAGGCAATTCGTTCTCCATCCGGTGACCAGGCAGGCGAGTCGAGGTAGTCACCTCCAAAACTGACCTTACGAACATTGCCGCCCTCAGCATCCATGAGGTAAATCTGGGGAGTTCCGGTTCTATCTGAAGTGAAAGCAATTTCTCTTCCTGTGGGAGACCAGGAAGGTGCAGTATCAATTGCAGAGTTAAATGTAATCCTCTGGATGTTGGTCCCGTCGGCGCTGGCAACGTAGATTTCAGAATTCCCGTCCCGAGTTGAGCAGAATATCAGTTTTTTACCATCTGGACAGAATGCGCCGGCAAAGTTAGTTCCTTTTGTAGAAACTGGAACGAGTTTGCCTTCATACGGGTACAGCAAGTAGAGGTCTGGATTGCCTGCACGGTAGGAGGTAAAAACGATCGTTCGTTGATCAGGGGACCAGGCAGGCATGTAATCACGCCATTTGTTGAAGGTCAATCTGGTTTGATTGGCTCCATCATAGTCCATCATGTAAAGCTCGTCGTTCTCGTCGCGGTTAGAAACGAAAACAATTTTGGTGGTAAAAAATGGTTTCTCCCCATAGAGCCTCATCATTTCATCAGCTACTCTGTGAGCAACCAGACGAAAGACATCAGGTTCAGCCTGGTATCTTCTGCCGAGAATCATTCGCTCGCTCTTAACATCATAGACCCTGACTTCAAAGATTATTCGGTCCTGTGATTGAGTGATTTCTCCAGTGAGGAGGATTCTGGCCTGGATTGACTCCCAGTCCTTAAAAAAAATTTCCTTGGGGTTCAGCGGTCTTATGTAGTTCATGTGCTCGCGGGGGACAAGTTGAAAGACCCGGCTGAAACGAAGGTCAGCTGACAGGACTTGATGGATGCTTTCGGCTGCCTGTTTGGCCCGGGGAGAAGACTGGTCGTGGACAAAAGGGGGCAAGGCTAAAGAGATAGCCGGGACACCTTCTCTGATGGTCAGCACAATTTCTTGCTGCGGCAAAAGTAAAAGAGCCATAAAGGCCAGGATAAAGATAGAAATTGAGATTATGATTCTTGGTTTCATTTGCTCCGCTCAAAGATTAGATGAATGACCAGGAAATCGCTTTCGAAATCTCCGGGAAGTGGAGGAAAAGGTGAAGCCAGTTCCACTGCCCGGCGAGCTGTAAGGTCGAGCGCCGGCAAGCCAGAAGGCTGCTCGACCTTCAGGTCTGAAATCTGGCCGTTTTTCTGAATCTTAAAATAGATAACTGATTGATATTCTCCGCTGTAATCGAGATTATTGATGGCTGTAAACCAGTTCGAAGAAACCCGGTCAATGATTATTTGGAGATAATAGGTATAGGGAAAAACAGAGGTGCCAAGAGGGTCTCCATAACCGCCACCCAAACCGCCCGGTCCTTCTCCGACACCTATTCTCAGTCCTGAGCCTCCTCCGCCGCCAGCACCGGTCCCGGCACCGCTGGTTTGACCAGCGGCTTCCTCTGATTTCTGGCTGGCTGTCTGGGGAGCTGAGATAACGGTTTTCTTGAGTGGCGTTTTGTCTTTGGCCGCCTTTTCTACGGGATGACGCACAGATGAACTTGGTTCCACTCGGGCTTTTTGAGGAACAGTCAGCTCTTTCATCGTTTCTTTTTTCGGGGCCGGGGCAGAAGCGACCGCTTTTTCCCCACCAGCCTGACTCCCTCCTGGTTGTCCTCCGCCTGCTCCGCCACCTCCGCCGCCAGGCACACCGACAAAATTCAGGTTGACGTAATGAACCATGCCTTTTCTGGTTGGAGGGGTTAAATAATTGGAAAATCCGACGATAGCGAAAGTGATGATGTGCAAGAAAAGAGACAAAATTAGAGCTCTTTTGAATGAGCCGCTGCCTAAAACAGAAGATCTCATCAACCTGTGCCTTTTTTGGTCGGGGGCCTTTCTAATGGTTCGGTAACCAGGCCGACAACTTCTACTCCCGCTTTCTTGACAATGTCCAGCACCCGTATCAACTGCCCATAATTCAGGTTTCGGTCGGCTCTGATGTATATGATCCTTTTTGTCTTGTTATAAAAATATTCCTGAAGACGTCTTTCCAGAAGATTGATATTTATGACCGATTCTCTGATATGAATATAGCCATCTGAAGTTATGGTCAGGGTCAGACCTTCTTCCGCTGGAGCTGATTCAGTTTCTGCCTGAGGCAGGTTTATCCCTATTCCTGATTGCATCATTGGCGCAGTGACCATGAAAATAACCAGAAGCACCAGCATGACATCGACCAGAGGAGTAACATTGATTTCAGACATGGAAGTGGCCATTCTTCTACGTCTGCTTGCTGTGGCTGAGGGACTTAAATTAAGAGCCATAGACCTTTTCTATGATGTTTAAGAATTCCAGACTGAAATCGTCCATCATGGTGATCAGCTCTTTTATCCGGCCCAGAAAATGATTGTAAGCAATAACAGCCGGAATGGCGGCAAAAAGCCCCAGGGCCGTGGCAATGAGAGCTTCAGCAATTCCCGGAGCCACGGTTACCAGGCTGGCTGACCTTATCACTCCGATTTTATGGAAGGAGTCCATGATTCCCCAGACCGTTCCGAAAAGACCGATAAACGGAGTGACGCTTCCGCAGGTAGCTAAAAAGCTCATCATCTTTTCCAGCCTGGTGATTTCAGAGTTGGCTGCCCGGAGAAGCGAGCGGTTGATCGCTTCAAGCTTTTCAGTCTTTATAGAACCCTCGGGTTGCGGGTTGGATCTGGTCAGGTGGACGAGCTCTTTGAACCCGGCCTGGAAAAGAGTGGATAAGGGGCTATTCCTGTATCTTCTGGCGGCGTCATTGACTTCGTTTAATGATTTGCTCTTCCGAAAAACATCGAGAAAGCGTCCGGATGATTTTTCAGCCACCTTGAGACTTCGTCTTTTGAATATAATGATCGCCCAGGAAAAGATGGAAAAAAGGATGAGGACCAGGAGGACAAGCTTCACGACTATGGTTGCTTGAGTAATTAAGCTAATAACGTTCATGACTTTTTCAACTTAACATACAGAACCATATCTGTCAATCAGCCGGCCTGACTTGACTGTCCCCTCTAAAAGGAGTTTAATTATTGAATTAAAAGAGGTTAACTTGAATAATCTGAAGAAAAGGCTGGTTCATCTTCCAAGGCTTCTGGCCGTAAGCTTTCTTCTGGCTATACTGGCGGGCACTATTATTTTGTCTGTTCCTGTCTCTACAAGTTCCGGGCGGATCGCCTTCATCGACGCTCTGTTTACCGCGACTTCTGCTGTCTGCGTGACAGGTCTGATTGTGGTTGACACCCCAACGTTTTTTAGTTCTTTCGGTCACACCATCATTCTTATCCTGATCCAGCTCGGCGGACTGGGAATAATGACTTTTTCCAGCTTCATTCTCATAACTGCGGCCAGACGGGTCAGTCTAACCGACAAGATGGTCGTTGAAGGTTCTTTTCGTCCTTCGGGGGTATCAGATTTCCCCCGACTGGTCAGAGATGTCTTCCTTTTTACCATATCCTTTGAAGCTCTGGGTGTTCTCTTGCTCTTAATTCGTTTCTCCGATTCTTCTTCTTTCTCCAGGGCACTGGTTCTTTCCATATTCCATTCAATTTCTTCTTTCTGCAATGCCGGGTTTTCTCTGTTTTCGGATAATCTGGTTCGCTACCGGGGAGATATGCTGGTTAACCTGGTAGTCATGTTCTTGATTATTTTTGGAGGGCTCGGATTTTTTGTTCTGCATGAAGTTAAGCTATCGCTTATGAATTTTTTTAAAAAAGAGAGAGTGAAATTTTCCTTGCATACCAAATTCGTAGTCACCATAACCGTCGCTATTATTTTTATTGGCGCTGCCGTGGTTTTTTTTGTGGATATGAGCCGCGGGTTTTCTGGACTAACGCTAAAAGAAAAAATACTGACTTCATTTTTCCATGTTATCACCGCCCGGACTGCCGGCTTTAACACCATAAACATCAATAATTTTTCAGTAGCTTCATTGGTGTTGTTGATACTGGTCATGTTTATCGGGGCTTCACCAGGTTCTACCGGTGGCGGAGTCAAGACCACGACTTTTGGTCTGATTTTTGCTTTCTTGAGGTCAAGAATTCTTGGTTATGAAGTGCCCAGGATATTCTCTCGAGGTGTCAAGAACGAGGATATCATTAAAGCCTATACACTTGTTTCTCTGGCCATGGGTCTTGTTTTTGTTTCTACCTTCTCCATTCTGCTGATCCAGCCGGAGTTCACCCTTAGAGAAGCTTTGTTTGAAGTTGTTTCTGCTTTTGGCACGGTCGGCCTGTCGCTCGGAATAACCCCTCAACTTCAACCCATGAGTAAGTTAATCCTTATAATTACTATGTACCTGGGCCGGATCGGGCCGCTCACAGTGCTCTACGCTTTCAGCCGGCTGAAGCCAGCCGGTCATTACCAGTTTGTTGAAGAAAACATTATGGTGGGATAAAATATTCTGGTGTTTTGAAGACTAAACCAGGGAGAAGAAGATGAAATTTGCCATAATCGGACTTGGCAGCTTTGGCAGTTATCTGGCCAGGACCCTGTATGAAAAAGGCCATGAGGTTCTGGTCATAGACAAAGACAAAGAAAAAGTTGAAGAATCCAAAGATTTTTCCACTCAGGCTGTCTGGATGGATTCTGCGGACAAAGACAGCCTTCAATCCCTTGGTGTTCAGGATATGGACGTGGTCGTGGTCAGCCTCGGCCCGGAAATGGAATCTTCGATTCTAACTGTTTTATACCTTCATGAGCTTGGAGTTAATAAGATTCTGGCTAAGGCTTTAAGCGCAGATCATGGCAAAATTCTTGAGTCTATAGGAGCCACTGAAGTCATATATCCAGAGCGCGATATGGCCATCAGGCTGGCGCAGAAGCTGAGTTCAAGAAATGTTCTGGAATATTTGCCGCTGGCTGAGAACATAAGCATTCAGGAAATCGTTCCGCCAGAAGCCTACATTGGCAAAAAGCTCAAGGATCTTGATTTGATGAATAAGTATCGAGTTCAGGTCATAGCTGTCCGCCAGCTGGTTCCTGAAAAGCTGATTTTCATTCCCGGTGCTGATTTTGTGATCAAAGATAGCGATGTTCTGGTCGTTCTGGGCGAAGAAAGCAGTATTGCTGAACTATGTAACTCGAAAAAGTAGTCTTTGAAGAATCTCTCTGGCCACCTGCTTGGCTTTTTCGCCGCTCTCCCTGACTGGTCCCACACAAGATGGACAGCCTTCCTCGCATGGACAGGCTTCAATAGTTCTCAGACAGGCTTCGAGCAGAATCTGTTTGAGTTCAAAAAGAGCCGGGCTGAGGCCGATGCCGCCCGGAAAATTGTCGTGAAGAAAGATATTTGGCGAAAAATCAGGGCTGAGAGTTTTATTGAATCTTTCGCCCAGAGGAACCTTCCGGCCGGGCAGCTCACGCGGTGGAATTGACTCGCCTGAAAAATTGTCTCCGATGACTACTCCGAGGTCGTGAGGGTCACACATCAGAAAGAGCGGAGCTACGTGGTGGAGGATATAGGATAATCCAAAGAGGCCGTTGATTCTTTGTTCTGCAGTAAAAGGAAGGGTCTGATAAATTTCTGCCGGGATGGTCAGCCAGAAACTGCTGGTGCTCATTTCGTTTTGAGGAAGCTGCAGTTCGCCAGCACCGACATTTTCCATGGTATGAAACTTTATCTTTTTGAAGCCGACCACCTGGGTGGCCACGTGGACTTCGCCGTGGGAAACCCAGCCCTGGGCAATGTCCTTGCGGTCGAAAACATCAAGAATTTTGACATCAGTATAATCGATGGCATCGGTGAAATAATCGACGTCGGTCTTCTTGACGTAAGCCTTTCTCTGCTCATAGTTGAATTCTTCTACATGGTATTGTTCACCTTCGCAGATGTAAATGGCTTTAGGGTGAAGAGTGGTCAGAGCTGAAGAAAAATCGACTTCAGCTATTACCCTTGGTTTTTCCGTTACGTCCACGACCACAAAATTATCGGAGCTGATACTTCTCAAGCTGATACCGTCGGCCGGATAGGCTTCTGACGTCCAGAACCACTTATTCTGAGTATGATGAAGCATCTGTTCTTCTTCAAGGAACTTCAGAATTTCGCTTATTTCCACAGAACCGAACTTTTCGCCGTCTTCAAAGGGTAGTTCAAACGCAGCGCACTGAATGTGGCTGACCAGAATCGAAAGATTATCAGGGTTGACCAGGGCCATTTCGGGCGGGCTGGAGAAAAAATAATCGGGATGCTTGATTATGAATTGGTCCAACGGGGCCGAGGAAGCCACGAGAACAGCTGCCGATTTGCCGGTCTTTCTACCTGCTCTGCCTGCCCTCTGCCAGGTGCTGGCAATAGTTCCCGGATAACCGGCCAGGACAGCCACGTCCAGAGTGCCAATGTCTATTCCGAGCTCGAGAGCATTAGTCGAAACAACCCCAAGAATTTTACCTTCCCTTAAGCCCTTTTCTATCTCCCGGCGTTTAATCGGCAGATATCCACCTCTATAACCCCGTATCAATCCTTGGTCCTTGAGGCTTTTTTCTATATCTTCTTTAAGATAGGTAACCAGAACTTCAGTCAGCAACCGGCTCTGGGCAAAAACAATGGTCTGTAGGTCCTGCTTGAGAAAAACAGAAGCTATTCTTCTTGCTTCATTAATGTAGGACCTTCTGATTCCCAGGTGGGGATTGACCACAGGGGGTGTATAGAAGACAAAGAACTTTTCGCCACACGGAGCCCCATTCTGATCAATGAGTTCAACCGGTTCTTCTATCATTTTCTGAGCCATGTCCAGCGGATTGGCGATAGTGGCCGTGGAAAGGATAAACTGAGGTTTTGAGCCATAGAAGCTGGCAATTCTTTTCAAGCGGCGTATAACGTTAGCCACATGGCTGCCAAATACTCCCCGGTAGTTGTGCAGCTCGTCAATGATAACGTATTTAAGGTTCTCAAAAAGTTTTATCCACTTAGTATGATGGGGCAAGATTCCTGAATGCAGCATATCAGGATTGGTAATGATGATATGGCCCTGGCTGCGGATAGCTTTTCGAGCATCCTGAGGAGTGTCGCCATCATAAGTAAATATTTTGACTTCTTTCTGAAGGAGTTCGATGATTTCATCAAGCTCTGCCCTTTGATCCTGCGAAAGGGCTTTAGTGGGAAATAGATAGATAGCCCGGCTGGAGGAGTCGCGCAATATCCTGTCCAGAACCGGAAGATTGTAGCAGAGGGTTTTTCCAGAAGCCGTGGGTGTGACCACAACCACATTTTTTCCTTGCTGAACTTTTTCCCAGGCCTGATGTTGATGTGAGTAAAGGGATTGAAAGCCCTTTTTCTTCAAAGCCTCAACCAGCTTCTGATGAACTCCAGCTGGATAATCAGCAAAAGTGCCGCTCTGAGCGGCCAGGTGTTTGATTGTGGTTATCGAGTCTTGCGGAGTGGCGATTTCTCTTAATATATTAATAGCTTTTAAGAGATTTGATTCTTTATCCATAATTATTCAACTTCTTGATTATTATAAAATAAAGATGAAGATTGTAAAATGGATTTAATCCTGACATACGAAAATTGCCTGTTCGTGTTAAAATAATAATATGCTGCCAGAAATAAGAATCAGAAAAGCTGCTCAGCATAACCTGAAAAGAATAGATGTCGAACTGCCCAGAAACAGGCTGGTGATAGTTACCGGGCCCAGCGGTTCAGGCAAATCGTCTCTCGCTTTTGATACACTTTTTGCTGAAGGCCAGAGGCGTTATCTGGAGTGTCTGTCCGCTTATGCCCGGCAATTCATAGAGCAGCTGGAAAAGCCTGAAGTCGAGGCCATCGAAGGACTTTCCCCGGCTATTTCGGTTGACCAGAAGACCATTTCTTTTAATCCGAGGTCAACCGTGGGAACGATTACTGAAATATATGACCTCTTGCGTTTACTTTATGCCCGGGTGGGAAAGATTTATTGCCCCGACTGCGGGGTTGAAGTCAGTTCGAGTTCAGAAGAACAGATAATCAGACTGATCGAAAAAGACCTTGCTGGTCGAAAGATAAAGATCTTGGCCCCGGTCGTTCGTGGAAGAAAGGGAGAATATCATCAACTCCTGGAGAAGTTCAGAAAGAGGGGGTATCTAAGAGCGCGGGTTGACGGACGCTGGCGGGAGCTGGAAAAGAAAATAGCCCTTGAAAGGCACAAGAAGCATAACATAGAAATACTGATAGATGAAGTAACCCTGAGCGCTTCAGCCGGAGCCAGGTTCAGGGAAGCTGTGACCAGAAGCCTTGAACTCGGCAGTGGCGGGGTACTGGTCGTCGATGAGCAGGAGCAGGAGTTTTATTTTTCAAGGAGACTCATCTGCCCGGACTGCGGTCGGAGTTTTCAGCCGTTGGAGCCCAGGAACTTTTCTTTCAACAGCCCCTATGGTGCCTGCGAGCACTGTCATGGTCTGGGCTTTATGACTGCCTTGAACGAATGGGGTGAGATTGAGTTAACAGAAGATGTCTGCCCGGTCTGCAGGGGAGAAAGACTCAAAAAAGAAAGTCTTTCAGTCAGAATAGAGGGGCTGAACATTTATGAGCTGGCCTCCCTTGATGTTGACCGTCTCTCAGATAAACTGGGTAAGCTCAAGTGGAGTGAGAAAGAGGAACCGGTGGCCGAGAAAATTTTAAAAGAGATAAAAGCTCGTCTGGAAGTAATGAAAGAGCTTGGCCTCTCCTACCTTGACCTGAACCGGACAGGCGCTTCGGTCTCAGGTGGAGAGGCTCAGAGGATCAGGCTGGCAGCTCAGGTTGGAGCCAAACTTCGCGGAATTCTTTATGTTCTTGATGAACCAACAGTCGGGCTTCACCAGCGGGATAACGGGCGTCTGATCAGATTGCTGCGTCAGCTCAGAGATGCCGGGAACTCGATCGTAGTAGTCGAACACGATGAACAGACGATTCGCTCTGCAGACTATATAGTTGACCTTGGACCAGCAGCCGGAGAAAAGGGCGGCTATATCGTGGCCTGCGGAACGTTATCAGAAGTCTTAGAACACAGCCAATCACTCACAGCTCAATATCTGCGCGGTGAAAAGTTTGTTCCTGTTCCCCGGAAAAGGAGGGAGCCTAAAGGATGGCTGACAGTTAAAGGTGCCAGGGAACATAACCTGAAAGACATAGAAGTCAGGTTTCCTCTTGGCGTGATGACTGCTGTAACCGGTGTCTCTGGTTCTGGAAAAAGTACTCTGGTCTATGATACTCTTTACAAAGCGCTGCTGAAGAAATTCTACCGGGCCAGGGTTCAGCCTGGCGTTCATGAAGCTCTTGAAGGTGTGGAGAACATAGACAAGGTGGTCTCGGTTGACCAGAAGCCTATTGGCCGAACTCCAAGGTCAAATCCAGCCACTTACACCCAGGTTTTCAGCCACTTAAGGGAACTTTTTTCCATGACTCCAGAAGCCAGGAGAAAGGGTTATTCACCCGGCAGGTTCAGCTTTAATGTGCATGGAGGCCGTTGCGAGGAATGTGAAGGAGCCGGCGTAAAAAAGATTGAGATGCATTT
>Ga0172363_10000398_pt1 | contig 32101 bp, 25 predicted proteins | sample LakKivs2_kivu2a2_FD_114541 | JGI IMG/M metagenome (GOLD analysis project Ga0172363, IMG submission 114541) | Sediment microbial communities from Lake Kivu, Rwanda - Sediment s2_kivu2a2 | ecosystem: Environmental > Aquatic > Freshwater > Lake > Sediment | place: Rwanda: Western Province, Lake... | reverse complement strand
CTGGACAGGGCGGCCCGGATAGATGGCTGGTTCTATGTCATCGGCAGGAAAGACCGGGCCTCGCTGCGCTCGGGTCAGAAGAGGCTATCGCTCAAGGAAATCATAGACCGCGACAGTGTCGACCGGTCCTGGCCGCTGCTGGTGCTTGACCATCAGCCGCTTTATCTCCAGGAGGCGGCCGAGGCCGGGGTTGACCTCCAGCTTTCCGGCCACACCCATGCCGGGCAGCTTTTTCCTCTGGATATCATCAACCGGTTTGTTTACGAGAAAAACTGGGGCTATCTGAAGAAGGGGCCGACCCACATCTATGTTTCCTCTGGTTCCGGTACCTGGGGACCGGCGGTCAGAACCGGAAGCCGCTCAGAAATCATCCTGCTCAAACTCCGCTTCCTCGGGGAGAGTGAGGGGAAATAAACGGCCAAGGCCTTGGGGTTGAAACTGAAAATTAAGGTCGGAAGGGAAGTCTACTTCTTCCCGGTTTTACTGGCGTCGTAACGTCTGATGACCTCGTCAGTAATGTCCAGCTCCGGCTTGAAATGAATCAATCCTGATGTGCTCAGGTCGAACACCAGTTCATATCCTCTTTCTTTGATCAGCTCATCGATTACGGCCAGCATTTCCTCCCGGATTCTTTTGATCAACTGGTTCTTAAATTGCTCGAAGTTCCGGCTGTTTTCCTGTTCGTACTTCTGGCGGTCAGCTTCTTTCCGGTCTATTTCCTGCTGCAGCTCCTGGCGGGCCTCAGGATTGAGAGTCAGGCTCTGGCTGGCCAGTTTCTGCTTCAGAGCCTTAATTTCTTCGTCCATTTTTTTAAGCTCGGCTTTAAGCAGATCTTCTCTCTCCTGAAGGATGGCCACGGCCTTTTTGCCTTCCTGAGACTGGTCGAAAGCTTTCTGGGAGTTGACTATGGCCACTTTGAGCGGGCTCTGAGCCAGTGCTGGCGAGGCCACCAGGACCACTGCCGATAGAATTAGAAAAAGAATCAATCCGCCGGGAAATCCTTGATTTTTCATCTTGAACCTCCTCGAAACCGGAGTCTTCAAGTTTTGAGGGTCGAGATCAGTCCGGTCACTCTGTCCAGAGCCCTTTTCAGGTAATCCTGGCTGGAGCCGTATCCAAAACGCAGATGCTGGTCCAGCTCGAAATGGTCGCCCGGGACCAGGAGCACGCTTTTTTCCTTGAGAATCTTCTCCACCAGTTCGGTGGAGTTAATCTGGAGATTATAACGGGCAAACAGGATGGCTCCGGCCTGAGGCGGAAGATAGCTGAACAGGCCGTTAAAGCTGTTCAGCCAGTTTTCGAGCACGGGCAGATTGCTGTTCAATATATCCCTGGTTCTTTTCAGTATCTTTTGCCGTTTTTCCGGTTCCAGGACCCTGGTTGCCAGGTGGTCAGTCAGGGCCGAAACCGAAATGGTCGTGTAATCGTGGTAGGTCCAGATTTTCCTGACCACATCCAGAGGTCCGACCAGCCAGCCCAGCCGCAGTCCGGGCAGCCCGTAGGCTTTTGATAGTCCGGACACCACCAGCACCCGTTCGTAGCTTCCCCAGAAAGAGGGTGTTTCCAGGCCGCTTCTTTCGGCACCCCGGTAGACTTCATCCACCAGCAGCCAGGCTCCGACTTTTTCGGCCTGCCTGATAATTTCATCCCTGACCTCGCGGCTCAGGATGGCGCCGGTCGGGTTATTGGGGTTGGTCAGGATGATGAGTCTGGTGTTGCCGTTGACCAGCTTCCTGAGGTCATCCGGGTCGGGCTGCCAGCCGAGCTCGGGTCGCAACCAGAACGGCTTGACCCGGGCTCCAAATGCCCGGCTGAGGCCCCACATCTGCATGTAATTGGGGAGCTCAAAGACAACTTCGTCCCCGGGTTCCAGCAGCGACCACATGAGAAGAAAATTGGCTTCCGATGACCCGGCCGTGACCATGATCTGTTCCGGGTCTATTCCTGGATAAAGCCGGGCAATGTTTTCTCGAAGTCGCGGAGTGCCGTTAGTCTGGGTGTAGCCGATCTCCACCCCGGTCAGCTCTTCCAGCTCCCCGGGCAGAAGCAGCTCTTTGAGGTTCAGCGGGTGGACACCGCTCTCGGACAGGTTATAGTCGACCACATTTTCCCAGAGTGACTGCATTCTTTCCATTTTGAAAATTTCGATTTTCACGGTCTGTTCCTTTTATTAAATTCTTTGAAATCAGATTTCCACCTTGAACAGGCCCTTCAGGGACAGCCCGAGGATAATGGACAGCAGGAAATAGGCCAGCAGCCAGTGCAGTCCAGCACCCAGCAGGTTAAGTCGCCGGGGCTGGAAGGCGAGTTCTATCCGGGTCAGCAGGGAATCGGCTGGAAGCGGTCTTTCTCCGGCATAGAGAAGTTCCTGCCAGAGGTTTCTTTTCACCCTGACTGTGGAGACCCTGGTCAGCTGTTTCTTTCCAGCCACAATCTGTTTCTGGTACCTTTCACCGTTGACCTGGACGACCAGTGGCTCCCGGACGGGTCCGGTAACTTTCAATCTCCAGAAGACTTCACCCTCGTCAATGATTCTAACCGGAGGGGTTTCCAGGATAAGTCCCTCCGGCGTTTCCAGGTCAACTCTCAATCTTAGGAGGTCCACTGTCTTAATAAAACGGGCCTTCAGCAGAAAAGTTTCACCCTGGCCGGGGGGTCTGGAGGCGAACCAGAGGTTGAGCTGGGCCAGCACCAGAAAGACAGGCACAATCATGACCAGCAGAGGTTTGAGGTTATAAAGCAGATATTGAAGGTTGGACAGGAGAAGTTCTTTCTGGCTGCCGAGCTGGGCCGGCAGGTCATTCTGATAAAGTCTGATTTCCAGCAGGCTGGCTTTGATGCGGTTTTTCACCCGCCTTATTCGTTCCTGGTTGGAGGTCTTTTTATAGATGAACAGCATCAACAGGGCGGTCAGGAGGGAAATAACCAGCATGGCCACCCAGGGATTCAGGGAAGAAAAGGGCAGAAATATGATGCTGATAACACTTCCGACCGCGCTGTTCAGCCACCAGACCATGTTGTCCCGGTACCGTCAGGCTCAGGAGATATAGCCCAGGCCCTTGAGCCTCTTCTTTATTTCTTCTTCGGAATCGGCACCCTCAAATTTGGCCACTTCTTTTTCCAGGACATGAATGATGAATTCTTCGGGCGAGCTGTATCCCGCCACCTCGGCGATCTTTTCGATTTTCTGGTAGAGCTCTTTTTCCAGCTTGACCTTGGCCTTGCCCATAATCTCTCTCCTTTTATAAAACTCAGCCCGGCTTAAAATACCGCCCGGCCGGTGATTTCAGGTGGAATTTTAATCCCGAACAGGGAAAGAATTCCAGCGGTTACGTCTTCCAGAGCGGGGGATTCCAGCCGGGCCGGACGGCTGGCCAGCAGCACCCCGGGAATCAGGTCGGGGGCGGTCATATGGTCGCCGCTCCATTTCTGGGAATTATTTTCGATAAGCTCCCGCGGGAAGCTGCCCAGGGGTGAATTCCAGGAAATACGATAGTTGCGATTAAAACCCAGTATAATATCCGGGGCCTCGGCCAGGTAGGGTCCGCTGTAGACCTCAGAGGTAATGTAGGCTTTTAGGAGAACCTTTTCTCCGGTCAGCGGGTCGGTTATCTGCTCTAATCTGGAGGCCAGTTCCCGGAGGAGCGACTCTTTTTCTTCCGGCCTGACCAGCCCCTGAGCTTCCCGTCCTTTTAAGTTCAGATAAAGGGCGTTGAGTCCGACTCCGTAAGCTCTGGTTCTCGACCAGTCTGTCGCTGTGAACAGCGAAACCTCTTCCGGTCTGGTTCCCGGGCGCAGCACATGGTAGCCGTTTCGGAGCAGCCAGGTGTTGAGGTTAAAGCTGCGGCGGAAAGGACAGAAGCCGTGGTCGGACATGACCACGATAACCGTGTTCCGGTCGACCTTTTCCATGGCCAGCTGTAAGGCTCTGTCCATCTGCCGGTAGGTCTCCCTGATGACCTGACCGAATTCGGCGGCCAGCTTTTCATCGTAAGCCGGGTGGTTGCGGTCTATAAGGCGAAAGAACATATGCTGGCGCTGGTCGGTATTGGAAAAATAATAGAAGAGCAGGCCCGAGCGGAAGTTTTTCAGCTCCTCCTCCAGCATGGCCATCGATTCCTGGTAGACAATTTCATCCTGGGCCAGAAACTCTTTTTCATCCAGGATGTCGTTTTCCAGGGCCGCGGTATCAGCCGGCAGACCCTTGGTGAAAAACGGCCCGAATTTTTTCGCCAGTTCCCGGGAATAACTTTCCGGGGTGCTGAGCGGCAGGGCCGGGTCAGCCGGGTCGATGTTGATCGGGCTGACATATAGCTTGAATTTTGGCCGGACCTCCTTCAGGTAGAACATGCATATCCCGCTGACGCTCTGAGAAGGGATGAACTCAAACCTGATTTTCTTCCAGCCGCTCCATTCTTTTTCTCTCAGGATGAATTCCTGGTTCTGGTAGGAAATTTTGGCCACCGGGTTGACGGGGTCGATAAAAACCTTGAAGTCGACGAAGGTCTCCGGGTTGCCTCGCTTGAACGGATTGTTGGGGCCAGGGATCCGGGCTTCTACCCGGTTGCCAATGACGTAAACGTCATGCACCCGGCCACCCCCGCCGTATTCTTCGGTCACAGTTTTGTACTCGTTTGTGTAATAATTAAAAAGCCCGTAATAGCCTTTGAGGTCTGGGGTGCCCATCCCGGAAATTGTTCTCTGCCGGGTTTCGACCGGCGGATAGTTGGACGGAATCTTGAAGATGGTAGCGGGAATATCGTAATCCTCCAGAATCTGCCAGAAAGCCCGACCCCGGCGCAGGTTTCTGATCTCCCCCCCGGAAAGGGGAATGTTTAAGCTGCCCAGCCTGAGATTATGCCTGGCCGGAAGGCTTTCTGAAGCTGAAAATACCGGCAGGTAGGTTTCTGGGTCGCGATGGACAAAATCAAAAATGGCGTGACCACCGGGATTGGTTCCGGTGATGAAGTTGGCCCAGGCCACCGGACTCTGCGGCGGAACGCTTGACCGCAGCGGCCGGTAAGTTCCGGCAGCGGCCAGTTTCTGGAAGTGGGGGAGCTGGCCTTCTTCCAAAAAGCGGTTGAGGAGAACGGTGTCCAGGCCGTCCATGCCCAGCACCAGAACTTTTAACCCGGTTTCTTTCCGGCCGGCTGTCCTGAGAAAAGCCCGGCCCGGTGTGAGCATCAGGCCGGCAGAAGTCCCCAGCAAGAGCTGCAGAAATTCCCGCCTTTTCAGGCCGTCGTCATTTTTTCTTCCGGACATTGTGGGCTGCCTTTCTCTCAGCGGTTTTTCCGGCTTCATTTTTCATTTTACCAGAATCTTCCAGAACAAGCGACCGGCCGTCCATATAAGCCGGCACCGGCACCCCGAATAGCTGGAGGACTGTAGGCGCAATGTCCATGATGCTGGCTTCCTGGCCTTCAAGCTTCAGGTTGCTGAACAGGATTCCTGGAACCAGAGCCGGGTCCAGGCAATGGTCGGCCGACCAGGCTTTGCGGTTATCCTCAATGACCGTCCGGTTGACCCTGCCCACCACCGAATCCCAGGAAGCCCGGTAGCCCTGGTTGTAGGCTACAATCAAATCGGGTGCATTATCTATGTATGGTCCACTGTAAATTTTTTCTGTCTCAATCAGCCGGTTTATTGCCACCGTTCCTTTTTCCTGGTCTTTGAGGCCGGAGAGTTTTTCAATTAATTCCTGTTTTAACTTGCGACTTTCTTCGCCCGGCGCGACAATTCCCTGAGCCTCGCGGCCCCGGAGATTGAGATAAATTCCGGCCAGGCCCAGGGCGTAGGCCCGGGTCCGGCTCCAGTCAACCTGTCTGAACCATTCTTCGCTCTCGGCGGCCCCCTCTTGGAGATGAAGATAGCCGTTGAGGTACAGCCAGGAATTCAGGTTAACTCCGCGGCGAAAGGCCTTGAAACCATGGTCTGACATAATGAACAGACAGCTCTTCCGGTCCAGACTGTCCCGAACCCGACCGACGAGAGAGTCCATCCGGGAGTAGAGATCTTCCAGCACCCGGGAACCGTCTTCCAGCCTGGCTGTCGGCTGGTAGGCGGGATGAGTCTTATCAAGGTATCGCCAGAACATATGCTGGATGCTGTCGGTGGTCTCAAAGACACAGGCCACCAGCCCCCGGCGGGTCTTTTTCAGAGCGTTAAAAAATATTTTTTCCCAGTCTTCGTGGAAGGAATAGGCCAGTTCCAAAAAGGCCTTTTCCGGAAGGACCCCTTCATTCAGCGCCCAGGTGTCGTTAGCCTCGCCCAGGGTGACATAGCTGCCGAACAGCCTGGCCAGGTAAGGAGCATAGATGAACGGATGGGAGATCGGCAGGGGCGGTTTTTCGGGGTCGATGTTGAGGGGAGTGACATACAGCTCAAAATGCGGTTTCAGACTCAGCAGATAGAATCGGGCAATTCCTCTGATTTTCATGCCGGGTCCGGCCGGGAAACTGAGCTTGACCCAGGGGGAGAAGACACCCTTCTTCAGTTCAAAACGCTGTCCTGAAACTTCAACCCGGGCCGACTCCTGCTCATAATCAAGCTTTATGGTCATCGGCAGGCGGATTTCTTCCGGCTTTTTCAGCAGGGAATTTTCCGGGCCGCTGATATGGGTTCTGACCATCTGTCCTTCGACTCTGACCAGCTGGCTTTCTCCTCCTTCCTTTTTCTGGAGTCTTTCCGGGTTGCTGGTGTAAAAAAGGAAGGTTCCCTGACTGCCCTTGAGGTCGGGCAGGCACATTCCCGCGAGCAGGTGTCCGGCGAACTTTTCCGGTGGGAAGGTGATGGGAACACGCAGGACGGTGGAAAAGATTCCCTGCTGCCCGAGAATTTTCCAGAAGGGCTGGCTCTTGCGCAGCAGTTTTATTTCCGGCCGGCTCAGGGGGATCCGGTAGCGGCCAAGAGGCAGGAACCGAGGCGGAGGGCCTATCCGGGCCGAGGAAAGGTCGGGAAGATAATTCTTGGGGTTGCGGCTCAGGAAATCAAAGATGTTGTGTTTTGATGGTTCGCAGCCGGTCATGAAGGATGACCAGGCCACGGGGGAGATGGCTGGAGTGGTGGTCTGAAGGCGGCGGTAAGTCCCTTCTTTCCTCAACCGGCTGAGGTTGGGAAGCTTGCCCTCAGCCATAAATTTTTCGACCAGCACCGGGTCCATCCCGTCGAAGCCCAGAATGACTACCCGCTCGACCAGGCTGTTCTTATAGGCTTTCTGGCCACGGAGCAGACGGATTAAAAGGCGAAAGGGCCAGCTCAAGAGCGAGAAGAAAGCCAGAAAAAAGGTCAGGAAAAAAACCAGAAAGGACGAGAGAAAGGCAAACCCGGCTCCCGGCCCGATATAGGCCCGGGCTGCGGACACCAGGTTCAGGAGCAGAAACAGGAATAGCAGCCAGAAACTTATCGCCGGCCCCGGTCGATTACTCTGCTGTGAATTTTCACTGTTTCCGGATTTCATTTAGTTTTTTTGATGATCAGGTCGGCCAGGTCTTCGATGGCCAGGTCCGGTCCGTGTTCTTCCATGGACCAGAAGAAAGCGTCGTCCCAGGTATGCATCCCCTGGAGGTAGCTGCGACCGAAAACTTCCTTTTTCTTTATGGAACCCTTAAGGTCAAATCCAGGCTCGGAGACCACCACCAGGTCCGGGCCGCGGGAAGTATATTTGCCGTCGTAAATCTCTTCGGCTTTGAAAACATGGCGGATGACTCTTCGGCCCTGATATTCCAGCTTGAGCAATTTTTCGGCTATTTCCTGCTTGAGTTCTTTCCTGTCCGAGCGGTCGACCCGGCCCCGCGGAAATTTTTTCTTCAGGTTGAGATAGATGCGGTTCGGGTCCAGGGCAAAGGCCAGCGTTCGGTTCGAAATATCATTCAGGCTTTTGGGCTCGCCGGAATTAAAGGACAGGTATCCGTTCTGGGCCAGCCAGGCGTTGAGGTAGACTTCCTGGACAATGCCGGTAAAACCGTGGTCGGACAGCAGGAAAAAGCTGTCCTCACTCTCGTTCATCTTCTTAAAGGTATTTAATATCTTGGCAATGATACGGTCTATCTGCTGGTAAAAATCGAGGAACGATTGGCGGTAGGGATGGTCTTTATTTTCATAGGCCGACCAGAGAAAATGGTGCAGCCGGTCAGTACAAGTGATGACAAACTGGAAATAGTCCCAGTCCTGTTCCCAGAAGTAGTTCAGGGCTTTCTGGTGGCTGGCCATGGTCTTGGAAATTTCCTGCCAGAGAACCCAGGGATTGTCGGCCGCCTTGCCCGAATCGACGTCAATCTGATAGCCCATCTGTTCCAGGGCGGTGAAGTAGGTCTGGGGGAAGACCGAACGGGACAGGTCGATGGCCACAAAGCCGGAGACAAGAACTCCGTTTATCCTCCGGGCCGGATAGGTGGAGGGCTGGTTGATGACGATACTCTTCAGTCCGCGGCTTCCCAGTCGGTCCCAGATGGTTTCAGCCTTGACATCCAGAAAATTGGGCAGCCTGATATCATAGGTTCCGGGTTGAAAATCGGTAAAGCCAAAAATGCCGTGGCTGCCCGGGTTGGTTCCGGTCATGAAGTTGGTCCAGGAAACGGCCGATATCTCGGGCAGGCTGGCTTTCATCCGGTGCAGGTGGCCTATGTCCAGCAGCCGGGCTACTGTGCTCATCACCCCGGATTTAGCCAGTTCCAGGAGCATCGAGTGCGGGACCCCGTCGAGTCCCACCACGCAGATTTTTTTACGGGGTTTCTGTTTCTTGATGATGGCCATTTACCTGATTATTATAACATCAGGTGGCTGGCTGTCAATTTTTTCATCCCGAAAAATTAACTATCTTATTGAATAATAATAAATTATAATGCCGGCCCGGTTTCAGTGGACTTCCTGGTCCCCGGCCTTGAGGACCTGCTCCAGGAACATTTCTTCTGGCACTGCCCCTTCCAGGCTCAGGCTTTCGTTGAAGATGGTCTTGGGGACTCCGAACACCTCGTATTTCTGGGTAAGTTCTGGAAATTCAGTAGCTTCGACCATGGCTGCCTTCACCAGAGGAGATTCCAGAGCCATCTGATGACCGAGGCGGACGGCCACCGGGCAGTAGGGGCAGGTAGGAGTGGCAAAAACCTGGATGTTGACCTCTTTGTCCAGCTTTTTCAGGGCTGCTTTCGTTTCCTCGGTCAGATCGGTTTCGTTACGGCTGACGTCAACGATGGCCTCCAGCAGGCTCATGAATTCATAACCGGAAGGTATCCCGAAAAAGCGGATGCCGGCGTCTTTTTCGCCCATGACCACGATGGCCGGCACCTTATCCACCTGAAACTCAGCCACCCGGGCCGGTTCCTTCTCGAAATCATAGACAGTCAGCTTGATCTTATCAGTCAGGCCGGCCAGCTCTTCCAGAAGCTGTTTGGTTTCCGGGCAGAAGCCGCAGTCTTCCTGGACCTCACGTCCCGGAACTATCAGCGGGCTCTTTTCCTTCTGGAAATAGACGAGATGAACCGGGTTGACCAGCTCGGTCTCGAATTTTTTCCGGGTGAAATCCCTGACTTCTTCGTTAAGCAGTTGCATTTTGGCTCTCCTTTTTTATTTTACGAAGGTGATTTTAATTCCTACTATTCCTATAAGTTTAATATAGGTTCCGGAAGGAATCAAGCCCCCTCTGCCTCCAGCCGGATTGACAATCTCCGGGGAATGGGCTTAAATTAAACTTTTTTCAATATTACGCCTGCGGGCAGCGAAAGTAAAATGGAAAAATTATTCCGCTACCTGGAAAATGAATACCGGAAGAAAACCAGAAAGAGCGCCGCGCTGTTTCGCCGGGCTTTCCGGGTCATGGTTCGCGGAGGCAGCCATTCGTTGCGGCTGTGGAAACCGTATCCTTTTTTTCTGAATTCGGCCGCCGGGGCGGAAGTGCAGGACGTCGACGGCAACTGCTATCTTGACTACTGGCAGGGACATTACTCCAATATCCTGGGTCATAATCCCCCCGTCATCCGCCGGGCGCTGGAACCCTATTTCCGCCACGGCACATTTCATACCGGCTTTGAAACCCTGTCCCAGGTGGAGCTGGCCGAACGGTTGCTGGCCAGTCTCGGGCGGCGGGGACTTAAAGTTCGTTTTACCACCTCGGGGACCCTGGCCTCAACCTACGCCGTGATGCTGGCCATGGGTTACACCGGACGCCATTTCATCCTCAAGTTTGGCGGCGGCTGGCATGGGGCCTCGCCCTATCTGCTGAAGGGAGTGAAGTTCCATCCCGGTGTCGGATTCCTGGCTCCGGATTCGGCCGGAGTTCCCGCCGGTTTAAGCCGCCAGATTTTAATCACCAGGTTTAACGACTGTGAGCATCTATCGGATGTTTTTAAGAAGCATGGACAGCGGCTGGCCGCCTTTATTCTGGAACCTTTTATCGGCGTTGGCGGCTTTCTTTTCTGTTCCCGCGAATACCTGGAGCTGGCCCGCAAGCTGGCCGACCGCTACGGTGTGGTGCTGATTTTTGACGAAATAATTTCCGGGTTCAGGTTCTGCCCTTCTGGCCTGCAGAAAATCTACGGCCTGGCACCAGATATTACTCTTCTCGGAAAGCTGATAGGCGGCGGACAGGCGGTGGCGGCCGTGGTCGGAAAAGAGGAAATCATGGAAGGCTGTGAACCATCGGGGACCGCTGGCCGCCGCGTCCATTTTGAGGGCGGGACTTTCTCCTCCCATGAGGAATACATGAGAGCCGGTCTGGCCATGCTGGATTATCTGGAAAAAAACCAGCGTCGGATTTATCCCTACCTGGGACAGCAGGCCGAAAGGCTTAGGCGGGGCATAGAAAAGGTTTTCAGGGACGAGGGCCTGGAGGCCGTCTGCACCGGTGACGGTAACGAGCTGGTCCCGGACTCCTCCTTTTTCATGGTCAATTTTCCCAGAAAAAATATTCACTTCCGGCGTCCCGAAGATCTCTGGAACCCGGAGCGTTCAGACGTTGTCCTCAGAGAAGAAGTCCTGAAACTGGCTCTGCTGATAAACGGTGTCCATGTGGTCCACGGCGGGGGTTCGCTGTCGACCGCTCATACTCCGGGCGATATCAACCGGACAATCGAGGCTTATGCCGAAGTGGCCAGGATCTTCAGACGCTACTTATAATTAAGCCCGCACAGACTGGAGCCTGAGTTTCTTTCAAGCCAGAATATCCGGCTATTCTTATAATCGGCGAAAGATAAAAAAAGGTCTAATACCGCCCCGGCTGGAGAAAGGATGACTTAAACCGCACGGGCAGATGAGGTTTATTCCAGCTTCAGGCTTTCTTCATCAGGAATTCATAACTTCCAGATTCCACCCAGAAGACAGGCCGGCGGTTGGGCTCGGCCAGGGTGATGCCCAGCCCCGGGTCTGAAGCCACAAATTCTTCTTTTTTCCAGAGCAGCTGGCCGGATTCGCTGATCAGGTAGTCCCCCCAGAGGAGAGGAAAACCAAGCCGGGCTCTGGTCCCAACCGGCACCACCAGAGCGAGGCTGAACTCGGAAGCGGTCCTGCGCCAGCTGACGATAATTTCCCCCTGAACTGTAATCAGGCGACAGCGGATTTCATCCAGTCCGGGGTAGGGTTTAACCTGGAATACCTTCCAGCCAGCTTCTATGGGTTCCAGCCCGGCCAGGCCGCGATAGAACCAGGCATCCACACTGCCGAACATAGCGTGATTGTGGGAATTCATGCCCCGGCCGGTAAGTTTTTCCCACCTTTCCCAGAGACTGGTTGCCCCTTCTCTGACCATGTATCCCCAGCCGGGATAAGAATCCTGAAGGATTATTTTCAGAGCTATTTCCTGCAGCCCGAACCTGTTCAGCACCTCAAAAAGGAAACGGGTTCCGACCACTCCGGTATCCGGGTGATGATCATGCTGGATGACCAGTGATTCCAGCAGCGCCCTCAACACTTCTTCTTTCCGGTCTGCTGGCACCAGGTCCAGATAGAGGGGCAACAGGTTGGACGTCTGGTCAGGAAACCTGTCTGCCGGTCCCTGGCGCAGGGCTCTATACTGTCTGTCTTCCAGGTAAGCGTGGTTGAAGGATGCTTTTATTTTTTCGGCCAGCTCAGCGTATTCTTTAGATTCTTCTTTCCTTCCGACAAGCTCGCAGATAGTGGCAAAGATCCGAACATCGTGATAGTAGAACCAGGTGGAAACCAGTTCCAGCGGGGTTTTCTTGGGGACCATGCCTCCAGGTTGACACCAGTCGCCGTATTTGCCCAGAGTGAGTTGCAGGTTTCCGGTCGCCTTTTGCTTCAGGAAGTCAATATAATTCTTAAGGCTCTGGAAATGCTTGCGCAGGATGTCCCGGTCTCCATAAAACCGGTAAAGGTGCCAGCACAGACTTATGTAAGCTGAGCCCCAGGCCGGGTCGGCCGGGTAGACGGATGGGTTGTATGGTGGAACGAAATCGGGCAGACTTCCGTCTTCTTTCTGTGCCTGGCGGATTAAATTCAGGAAATCACTGTAAAAAGCGGCCAGGTCAAAGTTGTAGGAGGCCGCTTCGGCCGTGGCCAGGGCGTCTTGCAGCCAGCCGTGACGTTCGTCTCGCTGGGGGCAGTCGGTGGGAATGCTCATAAGATTGGCCCGGAAGCTGGTGAGACAGCAGTCATGGATTCTGTTTATCAGCTCGTTTGAAGACTCAAAATGGCCGCTCCTTTCAACGTCGCTGTGGATGAAGCAGGCTTCAAGCGTCTCCGGGCCCGGGTTTCCCGGGAACCCGTCCAGTTCCACATAGCGAAAGCCATGGTAGGTGAAATGCGGTTCATATATTTCCTCACCATCGCCCTTCAGGATGTAAACGTCGGTAGCTCTGGCCCGGTCGCAGGTGTCCTGATTAAGCTGGCCGTCGGGCTGGAGGAGTTCACCGTAACGAAGCTGGACCTGACTCCCGGCCGGACCGCTGACCCTCAACCTGGCCCAGCCGGAAATATTGCGACCGAAATCAAAAATGTACCGGCCGCTGTCTAGCTTTTGGATGCTCACGGGCTTCAGCCGCTCGGTGATTCTTATCGGCGGTATATTCTGGGCGGCTGTCGGGGGTCCGGAAACGGCTACCGCTTTCTTCCACCCGGAGTCGTCAAAACCGGGCTCGGTCCAGCCTGGCTGTTCCAGGCGAGCGTCGTAATTTTCTCCGAAATAGATTCCATTTTCCCTCACCGGGCCGCCAGAAACTTTCCAGCTCTCGTCGCTGGTGATGATGTCCAGCCCGCCCTTTTCATAGTAGATTTCCAGCCGGCAGAGCAACCGCGGCTGGCCGTAGCCGTATTTCTGGACATGACGGCCGTTTCCCAGAATCACGCCCAGGGCGTTCTGCTCCTGGATAAGGTCGGTCAGCTCGTAGGAAGAATAAAAAGCAACCCGGTTATAGTCTGACCAGCCCGGGTCCAGCACCCGGTCGCCGATTCTCTGGCCATTCAGATATAACCGATAATGACCGAGCCCGCTGATGTAAATCATGGCCCTGGTGGCCCGACCGCGGCTCTTGAATTCTTTTCTGAGGTAAATTCCCAGACACTGAACGTCCGGCTGTTCGTTTTGCCCGAGAAGAACTGTCGACGGGCCGGTATAAGTTTCGGGGGCAGCCATGGTGATCCAGCTGGCCCGGAACTTGGAAGTGCCCATAAAGCCAGTGCCGAAAACGGCAATCTCACTGTAGGGACTGACCTGTCCCGACATATTCCACCAGCGTACCCGCCAGAAATAGTTCTGGCAGCTTAAGAATTCCTCGCCGCCGTAGGGGATGTGGCTGGTTTCCTGGCTGCTGACTTTTCCGCTGTCCCAGTAATCGCCCACCTCCTTCTCACAGAATTCTTTCTCGGAGGAGACTATGATCTGGTAGGCCGTTTGCTGGTCACCACGGAGATCGCTTTTCAACTTCCAGAAGAACCGGGGCCGGGGGATATCGATGAGCTGCGGCTCTTTGAGGTATTCGACCCTGAGGTCAAAAGGGGCATAAACGGGCATTCTTCGCTCCTGTATATGGTGTTTCCGGACGGGTTACTTCTGAACCGGCCGGAGGATTGACTCCGGGATTTATCATCGTTTTTTTCCTCTGCCTTACATGGCCTGAGCCAGGAAGTATTCCGGGACTTCCAGGCCGTAATCTTCAGGATTTATTTCTTTGACAATAGTCCGCCTGAATTTTCGAGATTGCGGGTCGACCTCAGTGAGATCGACCACCTCGCCGTCAACTTTCTGGCCCTGACTGTCAACAATGATTTTGACCCTGGGTCGCAGCAGGAACCTGGCTTCCTGGTTGTTTTCTACCACCAGGCCAACTTCTCCGGTATTCAGCAGCACCAGAGAGCCAACCGGGAAAATGCCCATCATCTGGACGAAGGCCTTCAGGATGACCGGGTTGAACTCGGTGCCGATATTTTCCAGCATTAGACTCAAAGCTTCCGACCTGGTAAAGGTCTTCTTCCTGTAGACACGCTTGGTGGTGATGGCGTCGAAGAAATCGCAGACCTTGACGATGCGACTGTAGAGGTTGAGGTCGCTCTTTATTTTCATCCGGGGGTAGCCGGTCAGGTCTTCTTTGATATGATGCTCCATGGCCACATGAATGGCGCTGACCGGCAGTCTCCTGAACTGGCGCAGCTGGACCAGCTTTTCGGCTCCCTGATGGGGATGAAGCTCCATGATTTTTCTTTCTTCGTCCGTCAGCTGGCCTGGCTTGTTGAGAATTTCAAGCGGTGTCTCGATCTTGCCCAGGTCATGGAAAAAGGCGGCCAGCCCCAGGTCCACCAGCTCGGCCCTGGACAGACCAAGCCTCCGCCCCAGAGTCACGGCCAGCAGGCTGACGTTGACCGAATGGTTCAGAGTGTATTCATCGTGGTTCTTGATGGTGGTCAGTCCCAGCAGGAAGGATTCGTTGTCGACCAGGTGGTTGAAGATTGACTGAATAAGACGGCGGGTGGTGTTGAGCTTGATCTGTTCGTTTTCTTTATTCCTTTCCGATACCTCTCGCAGGTGCAGTATGCTGAGGAAAAAGAGGCGGGCAGCGCTTCTTTCCGGGCTGGGCAGTTTTTCTGAAGATTCCAGCTTTTCCAGTCTGACTCTGTCAACATTTTGCTGGACCAGCTCGCTGACAATTTCTTCGAAGGGAGTGGTCGAAGTCCGCTTCTGGCACAGGATGTTGACTGCCCGCAGGAGTTCCTCGCGGGAAACATCCGGTTCGATGGTCAGAAGGCCGATTTCCCGCTTGCGGAATTCCTCATGCAGGAACTTGAAAATTGGATAGTTGGCCAGAGAAAACTTCAGCCGGTTCTGGTTGAAGAAAATGGATTCGCACTTTATCTTGAAGCTGACCTCGGGACAGCCTTCCTTAAGTTCCTCCAGGTTCTGGAACAACAGCTCCGTCTGTTCCTGGAGCAGCTCGTTGTTTTCGGCATACAGTCTTAGAATCTTGAAAACGATGTAAAATCGAATCAGAAAATTAATGGCCAGCTTCTGCTGTTTAAGGCCGATGGCCTTCTTTTCTTCTGGTTGCATTTTTGCTTCGGTCATTCTTAACCTGCCTTTTCCCCTCCGGTGGTCAACCGTACCAGGGCCTGGCTGGCCGCTTCCCGTACCCGCCGGTTCAGGAATTTTTCACCCCGTCTCAGAAGCTCCAGCGCCTCGGGGCTGCGGTTGGCTTCCAGGCCGGCCACGGCGCACAGCCTGAGTTCGGTGGCTGAAGCCAGCCAGGATTTTTTCAGGTACATCCGCCGTAAAAAATTAAAAGCCTCGGGGTTCCGGCTCCGGCCGAGAAACTCAAATAGAGCTTTTTTCTCCTCAAAGGATTTTTGCCGGAAAGTCCGACTGCCGGTCTCCTTCATCAGCTGGTTCAGACGGCTGGCATCACCCAGGTACCTCAGGCTGCTGGTAGCTTTGAGGCGAACCTCCGGCTCCGGGTCGTTCATGAAACCCAGCAGGATCTTGTTGGCCATTTCGTCCTGAAAGCTGCCCAGGGCTTCAATAGCTTTTAGTTTTAATCCAGCCTCGGTCAGCGTCAGGAAGTTGCTGAACTGAGGGATGATTTTGTGTCCGGGCAGGCCCCGCATAAGCTCGATAACCGCGGCTGTCAGGACAGGCTTCTGCTCATCGATGAAAATGGCCGCGTTGGCCGGGTTTTCCAGCAGTTTGCTCCTGACCAGATTCCTGACATTTTCCCTGAATTCCGGGTGGTCTATTTTTTCGTACATCTCGCCCAGGAAGGACAGGGCCCTGTCCCCGAACTGCTGCAGATAGTCAAATAGAGCCAGGTAGTTGAGTTCAATTTTCCGGTCAACCAGCTCCCTGATTTCATCCAGTATTAGCAGACTGCCGGTGCTGGCGGCGAAGGCTTCCAGTCCCGGTATTTTTTCCGGCTGGTCGGGGGCCACCAGGTCTTTCAGCTCTCGTATTTTTTTATCCAGGAGGATTGAAATCTCAAATCGGCCGGCCTTAATGCTCTCCTGGTAAAAGCTCCGGAGAATGTCCAGATTGGCCTGGTACTGCTGCCGGTCCTTCTCCAGAGCCAGAATCTCCATCATCAGGTTCAGGAATTCTTCTTCCGGAGAAAGCTGACGATTTTTCTCAACCATCCGGTTGAGGAACTCCATCTCCTCCGAGCTGAGGGTTACCCGTTCGGCCAGGCCCCCGGCAGTTTTCTCCCCGGCGGAGCTGACCTCCTCTTTTCCCGGAGGGGCTTGTGTTTCTCCCTCGGTAAAACTGAGAGTCTGCTGCCAGGTTTCCGGGAGGTCCGGGAGTTCCTGGTCCTCAAAAGATTCCAGGGCCTGTTTTTCTTCTGGCCTGAGTTCCAGCTTTCCGGAAAAAATCTTTTCCCGGTCGACTTTGATTTCTACCGTCCGGCTGGCCAGTTCCTGCGGTATTATCTGCAGTCCCTTCTTGTTCATACTTTCAGCCCGCTCTTCGAGGATGCGGTTTTCGATGAACTCTTCCGGAGCATAGTACTGGACGTTGGCCAGATCTTTAAGCCACAGGGCGTTTCCCAGATCAGATTCTTCGGCTGGCTTGGCTGATTCCGACCGGATCAGGTCCAGGAATTCGCTGATTTCCTGGTCATCCATTCCCTGGTACAGGGCCAGCACCCGGAGTCCGTCCTTGTAGAAAAAGAAAGGCAGGCTCTTGCTGGAAATTTCATCCTGGTAGACTGGCCTGCCCTGGCAGTAAAAAGCGAATTCTCCAACTTCCAGCTCCAGTTTTTGAAACTGATCCAGAAAAGCTTTAAGCTTGGAGATAAAATCCTGTCGGAAGTGAACGGCCGAGGCATGATGAGAAGGAAAAATCTTCAGGGCTGAAATAGTGTTGGCCAGGGCCAGGACCACCTCCCTGGCTTTCTGAAAGACCAGGGCCTCGTATTCCTGCTCTGACAGGACCTGGTCTCTGCTCTTATCTTCCGGGGCCATGGTCTGAAATCAGGCATAGTTTAATCTAGCTCTGGAAGAATAGTCAAACCCCGGTCGTGGTCTGCGGAGGTCAGCGCTGGCTCAGCACCTGTTCCTCATAATCTTTAACCTCGGATAGCCACATATTTTCCGGAGGAGTATTGTGGTTCAGGCAGTAATAATCCCAGACGGCTCCCAGCGGCAGGTCACGGGCAATTTGTCTCCAGGTCAGCTTGGCCAGACTTTCGCCGGCCAGCTCGGCCTGTTTGATTCTTTCCCAGGGAAGAAGGAGAGCCCGGAGCAGGCTGCGGAGGGTGGATCTGGCTCCCAGGACCCAGGCTCCGACCCGGTTCATCGAAGCGTCAAAGTAATCCAGAGCCAGGTGAATCTTTTCCGGAATGGGGGAGTTGACAATCTCCTCGGCCAGGACATCGAGTTCGTCATTTCCGATAACCACGTGGTCGCTGTCCCAGCGCAGACCGCGGCTGATGTGGAGAAGCAGCTCGCCGCTGACCTGGAGAATGGCCGAAAGTTTGTCGGCCACCGATTCAGTCGGATGAAAATGACCCAGGTCCAGGCAGACCATCTTTCCCTTCTTGAGAGCGTAAGCCAGGTAAAATTCGTGCGAGCCGACCACAAAGGCCTCGCTGCCCAGCCCGAAGAGCTTGCTTTCCAGAGAATCCTTGAGCAGGGTCTGTGAGAATTCCAGCTCGAAGATTTCTTCCAGAGAATCGTAAAGAAGCTGGCGGTAGAGCCAGCGGTCGGAGGGAATATCTTTCAATCCATCCGGAATCCAGAGGTTATGTATGGAATAAGATTTGAGTTCCCGGCCAAAGAAGGCGGCAATTTTGCGGCAGCACTTGACGTGCTCGACCCAGAATTTTCTGATTTCTTTGCGGGGATGACTGAGGGTCAGGCCCGAGGCTGCCTTGGGATGGTTGAAGCAGGTGGCGTTGAAATCCAGCTTCAGGTTCAGAGTTTTGGCCCATTCCAGCCAGCTCCGGAAATGGGAGGGTTCATATTCATTGCGCTCGACCGGCCCGTTGAATTCGCCATAGATGGAATGGAGGTTGACCCGATGTCGTCCCGGGATGAGCGACAGAGCTTTCTCCAGGTCCTGACGGAGTTCAGCTGCATTCCTGGCCCGGCCCGGATAGTTTCCCGTGACCTGAAGCCCCGAGCCCTCGAAACTTATTTCCTGCCACTCAAAGCCCTGGACATCATCGCCCTGCCAGCAATGGAGGCTGATCTGGAATTTCTGAAGGTCTTCCAGGGCTTTTTCAGTATCTATGCCCAGCTCGCCATATTTTTCCCGGGCTTCCCGGTAACGTTTATCAACCACGGTCAGGTCCATTATCAACCCTCCTGTCTGCTGCTTTTTTATAATTTTGAGGCTCCGGTGTCAAGACCGCGGGGCGAGGTCCACTGCAGGCCAGTAGTCCGGAGAAAATCCTGATAATGTTCGGACCAGAGCTCCGGCTGAGCCGGTCTGAATTCCTTTATTTCAAAGGAATTTCTGACCACTTCTCTTATTTCCTGCCGGCCAGTCAGAATTCCAGCGGCCAGAGCCTGGACCAGCACGTTGCCGGCCGAAGTGGCCTCGTCCGGCCCGGCCAGCACCCGCAGTCCGGTGGCTTCGGCCGTAAACTGGCTGAGCAACCGGTTGCGCGAGCCGCCGCCGATCAGGTGAATGGTGCTGAATTTTCGTCCGGTCAACCGGCTGAGTTCTTCCATCACCAGCCGGCTCTTGAAAGCCAGACTCTCCAGAATGGCCCGGACTGTTGTCCCGATGTCAGCCGGCTCTCTCTGACCGGTCTTTCGGGCATAGATTTTTATGGATTCAACCATATTTTCGGGGTGGAGAAAATCCGGAGCGTCCGGGTCAAGATACAGCTGAAAAGGCGGGGCCGCGGTAGCCATTTCCACCAGCTGACCATAATTGAGCTCCCGGCTTCTGGCCCATACTTTTCGGCATTGCTGGAGAGGCCAGAGACCGGTGACGTTTTTGAGAAAGCGAATCGTCCGTCCCAGCCCGCTCTCATTGGTGAAGTTGGCGGCAAAAGATTCTCTCGTTATTACTGGTTCCAGGAGTTCTACCCCGATCAGCGACCAGGTTCCGCAGCTGATATAAAGCCAGTCGTCGCCGCGGCCAGGACAGGCAGCCACAGCCGAAGCTGTGTCGTGGCTGGCCACCTGAACAACTTCTATCCCCGGGGCCCCGTCTTCCACCAGCCAGCCAGAAATTTTGCCCAGACTTGTTCCCGGCTGATTTATTGCGGGCAGGATCCTGGCCGGAATGCCCATCCTCTCCATCAGCTCCGGTATCCAGCTCCGGCTCACTGGAGAAATCATCTGGGAGGTGGAAGCAATAGTCAGTTCGGTGGCCTCTTTTCCGGTCAGCAGATAATTTATGATATCGGGAGTGAAAAGCAATTTCCGGGCATATTTAATCAGGCCAGGATTTTCTTCAAGATAGCAGTAAAGCTGGAAGAGCGAATTAAAAGGCAGGAACTGAATTCCGGTCAGCCGATAAAGCTCTTCACCGGAAAAATTCTCAAAATATCTTTTCATGGCTCCGGGGAATGACCGGTGGCGGTAACAGTAAGGAAGGGCCAGCAGGTTGCCCTGCTCATCGAGCAGGCCGAAATCAACTCCCCAGGTATCAACCCCGAGACTGGCCACCTCCAGACCTTTCGTCTGGCAGTCATGCAGGACCTTCCTGATTTCTTCGAACAGGTAATAAATGTTCCAGTGCCAGCGGTTTTTAATAAGAATGGCCCGGTTCGGAAAGCGGTGGATTTCTTTTAACTCCAGCCGGCCTTCATGAAGCTGGCCCAGCATGGCCCGGCCGCTTTCTGCTCCCAGGTCAAAAGCCAGGAACTTATGACTGTCCATGGAGCTGCCTTTCAGTCAAAAATTATTTAACGACCTAATTTTAACCGTACCGGGGCAGAATAATCCAGACCCTGTTTTTTTAAGTTCATTTTTTGCCTGGGAAAATAAAGTCTGCCGGCGACACTCGGTACCCTGAAGCTTTAATAGGAAGGACCTTTTTGACCGCGGGGGCTGGCTATCTGCCGGCTGAATGATTCTTTTCATAAAGAAAGTTCAGAACCCCTAAGGCAGCAGCAAGAATTTCCTGTTTCTGGCCCGTCTTTTTGAAACCGCTTTCGGTATGGTTTATATTAAAGGACGGGAGAAAGCGATGAGGATTGTTCAAGACGCGATTACCGTATCGACCAGGGGTCATAATGATATCAAAGACCTCACTCCAGAAGTAGAGCACAGGCTCCAGGCCAGCCGTCTGAAAGAGGGACAGGTGCTGGTTTTTATTCAGGGTTCAACTGCCGGCGTGACCACCATCGAGTATGAGCCGGGGCTGGTCCAGGACCTGTCGGAACTCCTGGAAAAAATTGTCCCCGGTAACCGCAGCTACCATCATGACCAGCGCTGGGGCGACGCCAACGGCTTTTCTCACCTGAGAGCTTCCCTGATCGGGCCGTCCCTTCAGGTGCCTTTTACCGGTGGCCGATTGCGTCTCGGGACCTGGCAACAGATAATTCTGATTGATTTTGACAATCGCCCCCGCAGCAGGAATATTCTTCTGCAGTTTGTGGGGGAATAGAGGCCGGTCGCAAATTTTCCAGCAGCGGGTCGCAGGGGGATGATAATCGCGGCTGATGGAGTATAATTAGATAAACCACAGAGGAAAGTGCCAGAATGGATATAGATGACTTCAGAGGATCGTTCAGGAAAAAGGGAGGGGGCCAGTCGCCGGATAGAGTCAAAGCCCTCTGGCAGGAAATCGATTCCCGGAAAAATCTGACCACCCGGGAGAAGCTCGAAAAACTGCTGGAAATTTCGAGAAAACAGAAAAAAGAACCGGGAGGAAAGACCATAACTGGCGGGGAACGACCGGCCCGGGGCGGCGGCAGTCAGCCTTTTCTCATTCTGGAAAATTCCTATAACCTCGGAGCCCGCTACGGACAGATTCCTCTGTCCCTGGGCCTGAACATACCCGGTCAGGTTCTGGCTGTCCTGGCCCGGGACCAGGAATTTGAAAAGCTGTCCCTTGCCGGGGCTGTTTTCCTCGACCTGGAGACAACCGGTCTGGCCGGCGGCACCGGGACCGTTCCTTTTCTAGTCGGGCTGTGCTTTTTTGAAAACGATACCCTGAAGATAGTTCAGTATTTCCTGAACGACCTGGCAGCAGAGAGCAGGATGCTGGAAGACCTGAGACAGTTGCTGGAGGAAAAGAAATTCACCTCGGTAGTCTCCTACAACGGCAAGGGCTTCGACCTGCCGCTGCTGGAAACCAGATTTACTCTGAACCGGATGCGGCTCTCTCTCGGCAATCTGCCTCACCTCGATTTTCTGTACTCAGCCCGGCATCTCTGGAAGCATAAGTACGAAAGCTGCCGTCTTTATGAGCTGGCCCTGAATCAACTGGGAGTTGACCGGGCCGAGGACATTCCTTCCGAAGAAATTCCCTGGCGGTATTTTCAATATCTGAGGACCGGAGATTTTTCCCTGGTGGAACCGATTTTTTACCATAATCAGGAAGACCTGATGTCGCTCTATGGAGTGGTGGTAGCCGGATCTCTGCTGGTCTCCCGCACTCTGGAGGAGGACGAAGTCGACATTGAAGGCACTGAACTTCTCGGCGTCGGGAAAATTCTGGAAAGGGCCGGGCAGACAGAAAAATCGATAACTTTCTACGAGAAGGCCCTGGACAAACAGCTGCCGGGGGCGGTTTCAGCCCGGGTCAGAAAAAACCTGGCTCAATATTTTAAACGCCAGAAGCAATGGGAGAAATCGATTGAACTCTGGCAGCATCTGCTCGAAAACAGCGAGGACCTGGAATGTTTCCGGGAGCTGGCTATTTATTATGAGCATCATCGGAAAGACCCGGAAGAAGCCCTGAAGTATGCTCTCGACGGACTGGCTCTGTCCCAGGGCCGGGACTTAAAATATGAGCAGGATTTCCGCAAAAGGGTGGATCGTCTGAACCAGAAAGTTCAGAGATTGAAAACCGCCCGCTGAAAATGGGGCCGGAGGTGCGGCTTGAAGGCGATGGTGATTTCTGAATTCAAACGGGTGGAAGATAATCCGCTGGAACTCAGGGAAGTTCCAGTTCCGCTCCCGGGGCCGGGAGAAGTGCTGGTCAGGGTCAGTTACTGTGGTGTCTGTCATACTGACCTGCACACAGTGGAAGGGGAGCTCCCGGCGGTGTCGCTGCCGAGGATTCCAGGACACCAGGCGGTGGGTACAGTCGAGCAGAGGGGTGAGGGGGCTGAACTCTTCAGGAAGGGCGACCGGGTTGGTGTCGCCTGGCTGTACAGTGCCTGCGGCCGCTGCTCCTTCTGCCGGGGAGGGCTGGAGAACCTCTGCCTCCAGGCCAGGTTCACCGGCTATCAGGTTGACGGCGGTTACGCTGAGTACCTGGTTGTTCCTGAGGAATTTGCCTACGGGCTGCCGGAAAATTTTCCGGACGAACAGGCTGCTCCGCTGCTCTGCGCCGGAATCATCGGCTATCGGGCGCTGCGACTGAGCCGCCTGAAGCCCGGCCAGAGGCTGGGGCTATACGGTTTCGGGGCTTCGGCCCACGTTACCATTCAGGTGGCCAGGCACTGGAACTGCCGGGTGTATGTTTTTTCCCGCAGCCAGAAGCACCGGGAGCATGCTCTGGAACTGGGCGCAAGCTGGGCCGGGAACCCAGATGAACTGCCCCCGGAGAAGCTGGACAGCGCCATCGTTTTTGCTCCGGCGGGAGAGGTGGCTCGACTGGCGCTCAGGGCAGTTGACCGGGGCGGGATCGTGGCCCTGGCCGGAATCTACATGACTCCGATCCCCGAAATTGATTATCGTAATGAGCTTTATTACGAAAAAGGCCTGAGAAGCGTCTCCAATGCTACCAGACAGGATGGAGCTGAATTCCTGAAAATTGCGGCCGACATCCCGGTCCGGACTGAAGTCAGAGTCTATCCTCTGGAAGAGGCCAACCGGGCCCTGTACGATGTCAAGCACAGCCTGATCAACGGGGCGGCGGTTCTTAAAATCGGCTGAGGCCGGTTGAAAAATTCCTCCCGGTAAGATAATATTTAAGCGTTCTTTATATTGCGCCCGTAGCTCAGTTGGATAGAGCGACTGACTACGAATCAGTAGGCCGCAGGTTCGAGCCCTGCCGGGCGCACTCTTCATTCTCAGCTTGATGAAAGCATTGCTGATCATAGGTCCCCCCGGTTCGGGTAAGAGTCCACTCGGCGATTATCTGGAAAAACAATCTGCAATCGGGAAAAGATACCGGCATTTTGATTTCGGCCGGGAGCTGCGGGAAATGCTGAAGGTTCAGATGCCGGCCGGGCCCGGTCATCCGGTTGAAACCGTGACTGAAGAAGAAAAGGGGAAATCGGCGGCGAACTCAAAACAGACGACCGCTGACTTTTTTAGCCAGCAGGAGCTGGACCGGGTCAGGCAGTCGGTGGAAAGCTCTACCGTGTTTGAAGAAGCCGACCGGGAACTTGTCCGGAAAATAGTCCGTTTTTTCCTGCAAAAAAACGGGGTCGGGGAAAATGAGGTTTTAATCCTCAACGGTCTGCCGCGGCATCGGGCCCAGGCTGGCTGGCTGGAAGATATCCTCCGGGTGGCTCTGGTCATAAACCTTGACTGCCCCGAAGACATTGCCGTCAGAAGAATTCTGGCCAACGTCGACGGCGAGCGCCAGGGCAGGGAGGACGACCGGTTGGAAGTCATAGTCCGTCGCTACCGGCTTTACCAGGAGCGGACCGGGCCGCTGGTTGATTATTTCCGGCGAGCTGGAGTTCCGGTCCTCACCCTTAAGGTCGACCGGGAAACCAGGCCGGAAACACTGTGGAAGCAGATTGAAACCTGGCCCCAATTAAGCCTACTGTTTACCGATTGAGTTAATCTGACCTTACCACCGAGTTCTATCTTTTTCTTCCCGATGATTGGCTTGCGGGTAAAATATGAAAGTTTATTCATATATCAGGCTGCAAACAAACTCTTCTCTGTTCGAAATCGAGGCTGCCCGGCTCTTAAAGCCAGAAAGAACAATCTGCGCCTGGAAATAGTTAGCGATAAACTTAGCAGAAGCGACGGTCCGGACAGACTGAAGCGGGCAACGGGCTCAGCCTGTGAGTTTTCTGGCTTCCAGGTAGAAACGCTTCTCCCAGGCTTCACCCATGGAGAAGGTCTTTCTGGGCAGAGCCCCGTCCAGGATGACGGTCGGGAAGAGCTGGCCTTTATCAATGGCCGGAAGGTAGAAACCCAGGTTATAAGGACTCTTGCGGCTCAGGTTAAGCAGCGACTCATCGCCGTGGACGTAATCCAGCCCCGAGGCTGCCTTCTTTTTGAGATAGTCGTCCAGAAAAGCCTGTAGGCTGCCCACCGTCAGATTATGTTTGGGCTGCAGGAATCTTATCGACTGGAAGCTGTTAGAGCCAACCAGACCGGCTATCTGTTCCTTTTCCCGGCGGGAGTTGACGACCTTTTTCATTTCTTCGTAATTGCTATGTTCCCTTAATTCCAGCTTACCGTTAAAGAATTCCACCAGGTCGGACACAAGGTTTTCCGAACGGCTGACTTCGAACAGCACCCGGTGAATCGGTTCAAACACCAGAGATTCGTCATGCAGGTTGACCACTTCCACCAGGGCGTAACGCAGGGCAGAGTGACCGGGTTCTGGCTGAGGGCGGGCTGCGGCCCTGGTTCTTTCCCAGATGGTCTTGGCCGTAGCCAGAGAGTGATTGCCATCGCCCACAGCGAATAGCAGCAAAGGAGTCTCCTCCGGGAGACCATATTTTTTCTGTAATTCAGCCGGGCTGGCCAGGCGTTCGAGTCCGGCCATGACCATCCTTTCCACCTCCGGTCTGTCGACCAGAAAACCACGCACTCGACCGGAGTCAAGCATCAGCTCAAAGTCGTATAATCTGCTAAGTTCCCGGCTGTGGTCGGCTGCCGGGCCTATCGTCTGGTTGTCCGGATCATCGATGAGTATCATGATGTGAGGGACTTCGAGCACCGCTCCTTCTCTTATCTTCACCCGGGGCGGGATTCTTTCCAGTATGGTGCCCTCTGTTGCCCGGATGAGACTGCTGGCTCTGGGGTTGAAATCATAGGCTTCAAGGTCCAGGCAGAAAAGCAACCCCCGTCGCCAGCCGTGGGCAGTTTCTCGCTCGACATATATCATTCCGGAAACCTCGCGGAAAAGACCCCGCCGCAGATAATCTTTCATGGTTGACTGGATTCTGGCGATGCGCTCTTCCTTGCCCGGGGAGTTAAGGTAAACTTCAGGGTAAATCAGATGAAGGGTGGATGGAGACTGACCGACCAGCTCTTCCACCCGGTGCCAGTATTCTGGCTCTGAGGTGTACTGGTCGCAGGCAATGACCGCCCATTTTTGAAGGTCCAGGCCTTCAACCGGAAGCAGGATTTCAGGGATAGCCATCCCCAGAGAATTATAAATCTTCATCCTGTCTGTCCTTTCCAGTTTAAGAAATAAGAATTCTTTTTATATAACAAGACAGCCTTTTTTTCAATTGCCGGCTTGCGCTATCTCCGCCGGTGAAAGGCCCGGCGACAGCTCGGAACCGGCTGACCTCCTGACTTCTCCACCGGGGATCCGGATCATGGTAGCGGCCGGGCCGGGCGCCATTTCCGTGAGTTTGTTTGCGTCAGTCCAGGAAAGTTATTATCCCTCTGATTTGACAAAAGCCGGATGATAAATTATAAAAGCTCATCGTTCGGGCTTTATAAATTTAAATTACTGAGAGGTGCGACGTGATTTCTTTTGAGCTTACTGAAGAACTTAAAGCCTTGCAGGATATGGCTCACTCCTTTGCCGAAAAAGAGATGAGACCAAAGGCCGCCATCTATGACCGGGAGGAAAAATTTCCCGATGAAGTCATGCAGAAAGCCTTTGAAGCGGGCTTTCTGACCTGCAACGTTCCGGTGGAATATGGTGGCGGCGGCCTGAGCGACCTGGAAGTGGCCATTATTTCGGAGGAACTGGCCTGGGGCTGCGCCGGCATGTACACCACCATGATGGCCAACTCCCTGGCCTTCACTCCGATTATTCTATTTGGCAGCGAGGAGCAGAAGCAGAAATTCCTGACGCCCTTTACCCGGAAGATGGCCTTTGCTTCATATTGCCTGACCGAAAGAGAAGCTGGTTCTGACACCTCAGCCATCAAGACCATAGCCCGCAAGGACGGCTCAGATTATCTCCTCAACGGCTCCAAATGCTTTATCACCAACGGCGGAGTGGCCAGCCTTTATGTGGTCTTCGCCAATGCCGCTCCGGAAAAGGGAGCCCGGGGTATTACCGCCTTCATTGTGCCGCGCGAGACCCCCGGAGTCTCCATCGGAAAAATTGAAGATAAAATGGGTCACCGGGCTTCCAACACGGCTGAGATCTTCTTTGAAGACGTCCGGGTACCGGCTGAAAATATAATCGGCCGGGTCGGCCAGGGTTTCCTGATCGCCATGAGAACCTTCGACCGCACCCGGTCGGCCGTGGGCGCGGCCGGAGTCGGTCTGGCCAGGGCAGCTCTGGAATACGCAGTCGATTATGCCAAAACCCGGGTTCAATTCGGCCAGCCGATCGCCACTTTTCAGGCGGTGGCTTTCAAGATTGCCCAGATGGCCATGGAGATCGAAGCTGCCCGGCTGCTGGTCTGGAAAGCCGCCTGGATGGTGGATAAAGGCTTACCCTGTGGTCTGAATTCAGCCATGGCCAAGTGCTTCGGTTCCGACCTGGCCATGTGGGCCTCACTCGAAGCTTTGCAGATTCTGGGTGGGTATGGCTACATGAAAGACTATCCGGTGGAAAAGCTGGTCCGCGACGCCAAGCTGCTCCAGATTTACGAAGGCACAAACGAAATTCAACGTCTGGTCATCTCGCGGGAAGTGATCGGGCCGATAATCCGGAAATAAGAGCCTCAAGAGGATAAAAAAAGGGGCCTCATCTGAGGCCCCTTTTCATTTTCGGTCAGAAAAGAAGGGAAATCGGTGGGGGATATTATTCTTCGAACTTCTCGGGAATTATAGCCAGAGTTTCGACACCCGCGCCTTTGCAGATATCCATGACTTCCATCACTTTGCTGAAGGGCAGCTTGGCATCGGCCCGGATGAAGATGGTCTTATCCTGGCGGGCCGCATAGAGCCGGCGCAGCTCTTCCAGAAGCATTCTGAGCTCCAGCGGGTTTCTCTGTATTTCAACCTGGTCATTTTTCTTAACCGTCAGGACGATGACATTGGGATCCTGGCCACCCTTGCTCTCGGCCTGGACTTCGGGCAGCTTGGCATCGATACCCATCTGAACCATCGGGGTAATAACCATGAAGATGATCAATAAGACGAGTAAGACATCGCACAGCGGAACGACATTGGGTTCTGCTTTCGCCATACTCTCCTCCTTAAAGTTGTTAGGAAACGATTTTATTGCAAACCCGGAGGTTTGTCAATGAAAAATCCTGTTCAGTCACAATTTTCAGGCGCTATTCTCTCAAATTTTTAAGACAAACGCAACCCGGATTTGAATTTTCCTGGCGGAGGGATTATATTCATGATGGAGGAGGAGGGATGAAAGACTTAAAAGTGGAAGTGGTGGAAGTTATCTCCCGCTGCGGCGCCAGGCATAAACCCGGCGATTGCTTCTATATCAGGGGAGAGGGCCTGCTTGAGGTCCCCGAGGGGAAAAAGATCTGTCTTTATGCCCTGAATAGCCTGTTTCCCTTTCTGACGGCCAAACAGCGTCAGGATGAACTGCCCCAGGACGACTGGATCGCCGAAACAGAAATTCTGACCTGCCCCGACCCGAAGGGAGTCAGGTTCAGGATCATCGCCCTCGACTGAGCCAGGACCAGTCTGAGCCTTTTTGCTTTTTGCCTCCGGCTGTGGTATATCTCTTTCTATTTTTCCGCGGTATTCATAAACCGACCGGAGGACAAGATGAATGTCCTGCTTCTGCTGTTCATCGCCATAATTTTATTTATTCTGGCCGCCCGCTTTTATGCGGGCTATATCTCCCGGAAACTTGGTGAGGACCCCGGGCATCCGACCCCGGCTGTAACCTGCAATGACGGGCGCGACTACGTCCCGACCAGGAACTACATAGTCTTTGCCCATCATTTTTCGGCCATAGCCGGAGCCGGACCTATTCTGGGCCCGACCATGGCTCTTCTTTACGGCTATGTCCCCGCCTGGCTGTGGATTGTTTTTGGCGGCATCTTCGTCGGGGCTGTCCATGATTTTTCTGCGCTCTTTGTGAGTATGAGAGAGGGCGGGCGGTCGATGGCCGAAGTTGCCCGTCGCACCCTGGGCCCTTCTGGTTTCAACCTGTTCATCGGTTTCACCATTGTTATGATTGTCCTGGTAACTTCCTCCTTCCTGAATGCTACTTCCATTTCTCTTACCTCGCTCTGGCCGCTGGCCAAAATTGGGGTCAGGGAAGGAGAAACCTTCCTCAAGACGGTGGTGGTCGACGGAGTGGTCATGGGGCGGATCGGCGGCATCGCTTCCATGTCGGTTATTATCATCACTCTCAGTTCGCCGCTTCTGGGCTGGTTGCTGTTTAAAAAAAGGATGAAGACTGCCCTGGCTTATCTGCTGGCTCTGGTTATCGGAGTGGTGTCGGTCGTTGCTGGCATACATTACCCGGTGACCCTGAATCCCCGGATCTGGATGATCATAATTTCCATCTATGTGCTGATAGCAGCCGGAGTTCCGGTCTGGGTGATTCTGCAGCCGAGAGATTTTATCAATGTCCAGATTCTGTACGGCGGGATAGTCCTACTGGTCCTGTCGGTTTTCAACACCGGTTTTCATGGCTTGAAGGTGACCATGCCGGCCTTTAATTTGCAGGAAGGAATTCAGAACCTGGGACTGATCTGGCCGATGATGTTCTGCACCATTGCCTGCGGGGCCATTTCGGGCTTTCACGCTCTGGTGGCCGGCGGGACGACCTGCAAGCAGCTGCCCAGCGAGAAAGATGCCCGACGTGTCGGCTACAACGCCATGCTGCTGGAATCGGTCCTGGCCATCTGTGTGATCCTGGCGGTGGGGGCTGCTCTGAGCTTCGGAGATTACAGGTCGATTGTCTGGCCCCAGGACCCGGCCGTTAAATCCAACCCTATCCTGGGTTTTTCGCTGGCGGCCGGGCACCTTTTCAACCTGGGTCTGGGCATTCCGGTGGCTCTGGGAACGATCTTCGGTATTCTGCTGGTTGAGGGCTTCGTGGTCACCACCCTGGACGCGGCCATCCGTCTGAACCGCTATCTGTTCGAGGAGCTCTGGTCTATCGTCTTCAAGCATCCGCCCCGGTGGCTTAAAAACTACTGGGTGAATTCAGGACTGGCTGTGCTGCTCATGTGGGTGCTGGCTTATTCCAATGCCTTCAACGTTCTGTGGCCGATCTTCGGCACGGCCAACCAGCTGCTGGCAGCTCTGACCCTGTTCGCCGTCTCGGCCTGGCTGCTTTTGCGGCGACGGCCAAACTGGTTCACGCTGATTCCGGGCGTTTTCATGTTGCTTACCACTCTGGCCTCCCTGTTCATCCTGATGCGTTCTTACTGGCTGAAGCAGAATTATGTACTGCTGGCGGCCGACCTGTTGTTGCTGGGACTGGCGGTCGGCGTGATTTTTCTTTTCGTCAGGACTTTTTCCAGGGGCAGGAAAGAAAGATCCGAATCAAAGCCAGACCAGAGCTGAGACTCAGGTTCTGTTCTTATTGCAGGGTTTTTAGAGCCTTCTTGTTATTGCTGGTCTTGAAAACGAGCAGAGTCCGTCCGGCTCCAACTGAGGAACCATATGAGTATTTGATGTCAATAACCGCTCCGCCGAGCAGAGCTCCTATTTCCGCTCCCACCCCGATGCGGTCAGTAACTTCAACGGTGATAACCTTGGTAACTTTTATTTTGTAACGAAGGGCTTTAAGAGCCGCTTCGGCTTTCTTATTGTCAGAGGTGATCAGCCGGAAATGGCCCCTGTCCTCTTCAGAAAAGACGCAGTAAGCCCTCAGATCTATCCCGGCATTGGCCAGGGTGCCGAGCACGCGACCGAAGATTCCCGGCTCGTTTGGAGTGATGACCTGCAGTTCAGTTTCTTCCTTGACTACATTCACCTTCTTTCTCCTTTACAAGTTTTCTTAATTACAGGGCCGATGGGACCGGTCTTATGGATGAATCATCATCAACCTATTTTTTTTACAGGATTTTGTTTATAATTTCAACCAATTTTATCAGAAAAGAAGACAAAAATGAAAAAGCTGGCCATAATTGACAATTCCCTCTGGCCGGATATCTATAATCCGGTCGAACACTGGGCTGCCCACCTCGACCTGCCTTACAGGTCGTTCCGGGCAAAAGATGGTTTCCTGCCCGACCTGGAGGACGGATACACCCACCTGATAATAACCGGCTCTGAGGCTTCGATCATTGACCTGGAGCCCTGGGTGCTGGCTGAGGCTGCTCTGGTGAAAGAAGCGGTCGAGTCCGGCCTGACGATTCTCGGGAGCTGCTATGGCCATCAATTGCTGGCCCTGGCTCTGGCCGGACCCGGATGCGTCAGAAGAGCGGAACGCCCGGAAATAGGCTGGAGTCAGGTGGAAATCCTTAAACCCGACCCGTTGCTGGGTCCAGCCGGGAAGCTCTATGTTTTTTCCTCTCACTATGATGAAGTGCATAATCTGGACGAAAGTCAGTTTGAAGTCCTGGCCCGCAGTCCGAACTGTCAGGTTCAGGCCTTTAGAGTGAAGGGGAAAAACGTCTGGGGACTTCAGGCTCACCCTGAAATCGACCCGGAAGCGGCGGCCAGGCTTCTCCAGGGAATGCTGCAGAAGGGTTTTGCCGGCCAGGAACTTATAAGGGAGGCCCTGAACTCAGAGCCACGCGACGATCGCTGGATCGAGCTTATCAGCGGCAATTTTATTTCCCTGTAAACTCCAAAAAAATAACCCCTTTTTTCTTGACAAGCAGGTATTTTTTTTATTAAATGAAAATGCCAGATAAAAATAAAAGGAGGTAATACGGATGAAAATCAGAAAGACGGCGATTTTCATGGCAATTATTCTGGTTCTTATTTTTGCGTTTGAAGCTGCTGCTCAGGCTAAAAAAATTAATAACATCGGCCAGTATACTTTTGCCAGAGTGAGGGGCAAAATTCCGACTCCCGAAGTCATGAAGATGCTTGTTGACCGGTATTCGGCTGATATCAAGACCGGTTTTGATCAGGCCGGTTATGGCTATCTCTACGAGCCGTTCATCAACCAGCTGAAAACGGCCCAGTTCGAGGATACCACCTGGAACATCGGCGAAACCGTGAAGTGGATGCTGTTCCGCTCTCACGGCAAGGTAAAGGTTTCCGGAGAGCTGGAGTGGGCGGGCAAGAAACCGGTGGAAGTGTTTGCCGTAAAGGTTAAGGAAGGCTATAAGACCTATACCTTCATCATCCCCAAGCCCTGCGGCAACATCGCTTTCAAGGACATGGTGGAAGAAATCCCTGAAGCCATCTGTTCGCTGAAGGTCTCTCCGGCCAAAGCCAACATCAACGACCCCATCACCGTTGACATGAGCGGCACCCAGTTTGCCAGGAGCATGAAGGTCGAGATATTCGACAAACAGGGCGCCAGGGTCGCCAGCAAAGACCTGACCCCAGAGGCTGCCAAATGGCAAACCAAGCTGGATAAGCCGGGTGAATACGTCTTTAAGGGATCCGCTGT
>Ga0172363_10000396_pt1 | contig 32117 bp, 28 predicted proteins | sample LakKivs2_kivu2a2_FD_114541 | JGI IMG/M metagenome (GOLD analysis project Ga0172363, IMG submission 114541) | Sediment microbial communities from Lake Kivu, Rwanda - Sediment s2_kivu2a2 | ecosystem: Environmental > Aquatic > Freshwater > Lake > Sediment | place: Rwanda: Western Province, Lake... | reverse complement strand
TGACTAATGTTACACCATTACTTAGGTCGCGGACCATTCAGGGCAGTCCCGGGGCTTCTTGTTGGAGGGGAGGGAACTGTATTATGACCTTTGCTGATTGACAAACTAACTGATGTTGTCTAAAGTATTGACAAGGACTCCAAGCTGGGACAGAGTCAAGTGATCACAAAGTATGCATTTTTATCTCATGCCAGCGCAGATGAGGACTTAGCATTGGCCGTTGCAGATAAGTTGCGGGCTGTGGGCGTTTGGGTGGATTTATGGAACTTAGACGCTGGGGACTTGCTGCCAAGCAAGATAGCAGAGGCTATATATGGTTCCAAGTGGTTTGTGTTAATCGCCTCACATAAAGCAGTGAATAGCAGATGGGTCAAATATGAACTTAATATGGCAATTATTAAGTGGATTGAAGACTCTGACTATCGAATCGTCGTAGCCAGAGTAGACGATTGCGAGGTACCTAAAGAGTTATCTCCCTTTGTTTACGTTAATACACCTAAGAAACCGCACGCTTCTGCTGAGCAAATATTGAACATAATTACCTCTGAAAAGATTGAACGTCGTAAAGGAATTGCCGCAGGGAGAAGAAACATTGTAGATAGGTTTGATGAGATAGCTGCCATAGAAACTTCGGCACACGAGGGAAAGGCTTTCATATACTTATGGGGATTGTATGGCATAGGCAAAACCACCATCGTAGAAAGAGCGGCCACAGAGATTTTTGGAATGCAGTTGGCACGTTTTACGCTCACAGAAGGGCATGGGCTCCTGCGGCTGGCATTAGAATTGGCTGCATATGCAGGTAGTGAGTTACCACCTCCCCAAGCAAATGAAAATGACCTCGTCGGAAGTGCACTTGGATCTATTGATAAATTGGTTGCAACCAATAGAGTCATTCTTTTTGATGATTTTGAGTTTACGCTGACTGAGGAGGGGGAGCTAAGCCCTTACATTCAAAAACTTTTTAATGCGTTTATTAGCCGAGGGAAAATAGAAGCTCCCATATTCATTTGCAGTACGCAACAACCTAAACTCCCAATCACACATCACAAGCATGCACAACTAATAAGGGTTAATCAGTTAAAGGACCGAGACCTGCTTTTCTGCCTTGAAAATTGGTTACAAGTTGCTCAACCGGACGGGCAAACTTGCAAACGCACACAATTAGAACAAATTGTGCCCTATCTTTACGGATATCCTTTAGGAGCAAAGCTGGCCTCATATCTAATTGTGACCCATTCTCCCGAGTATTTGTTGAAGGAGGTGCACTACTTTACTGACCTCCGCATAGACCTTGCAAAGCAGCTACTTGGAAGGATAAGAATCGGGCTGAGTCCCTTGCAGATAAATTGCTTACAAGCATTGTCACTAGTTGATGAGGGGGTTCTTCTTAGCGAGTTGGCTAATGTTCTTGAGGCAGATATTGAAGAGGTGAGACGTGCTATTGATAAGAACGCTGAGGCGCTGTTGGTGTTTTCACAAGACGGGTTGTTACAGACTCATCCGCTTATTAGGGATTATTTCTGGTCGAGGGCTTACGAATCCGGCGTGTGGAAGGAACTCACCGAGAAATATGGCTTACGTGCACGTGAGAAGCTCCAACAACCCGGATTATCAGATATTGAGTTTGTTAGGCTTTGTTCATTCGCCTACAGGATGCTTACCTTCTGTGGGCGGTATGACGACGCAAGGGCGTTGGTATACCAGTTCAGCGAGCAACTAAGAGAGGCTAGCACCCGTTTATACCACGCTAAAGACTATGAGCTTAGCCTGAAATATGCAGAAACATGGCTGGCCATAGACCCGGATGACAATGACATACGTTGGCTAAAAGCCCGCTGTCTAACCAGACTTGAGAGGTTTGAAGAGGCAGAGAAAGAGCTAGAAGAATTGCAGAGAAGGGGCTACAGAAAAGACAGACTTTACCATGCGTGGGGTTTATTGAGACGTGACCAAGAGCTTCCAGATGAGGCCATGGCATTTTTCATTAAAGGACTGGAGGCAAGGGGAAATTATCTTCCTCTCCTCAGGGATTTCGGCGATATTCAGGAAAGAATGGGTGACTCAGGGGGAGCATTGGAGACTTTGGCAAAAGCATATGATTTGGCACCACGAGACCCCTATATTGCTCCCAAGTACGCTGACCTGCTTATGAAGGCAGAAAAACCGGCAGATGCCTTAACTGTAATTGACGGTGCATTAGCAGCCTTCCCTGAAGAGGCTGCATTTGAACATCGTGCTTCAATGATTTTGGATGAACTGGGGCGTGGGGAGGATGCTTATAGCCACGCAAAAAGGGCTGTGGACGACCTCAACTCAACCATGCCAGAAGCCTTATTGCATCTGGCAACGCTCGAGTTAAGAGTTAGAAATAACCCTGAAAAAGCGAAGGCATACCTAGACAGATTGCCACCTCGCTTACCACGGAGGGTACAGAGAGTCAAGGATACGGTGTTGGCAGATATCAAGTGGCGCAGTAGCGACAAGGAGGAGGCCAAACGAATACTGCGCAAATACACGCCATCCGAAGACCCATATATTGCCCATCTGGTGGCTCAGATGGAACTAGCTGAGTGCTCAGCGTTTACGGCGGATAGAAACTACGTAGCCGCAAAAGGAAAATTAGCAGTCTTGCGAAAGACACTGGAGTCAGCGCTGAAGGAATTTCCTAAGAACCAGTCTTTGCTGAAGGATTGGGAAATACTAGAGAAAATGGAATCTCAACTCTAACGCTGAGAAAATCTGCTTCTACTGAATCACGCTTGTCCCTGATGTACACCTTGTTGCACAAAAACTCAGATTGTTACCGCAGCTCTTCGAAAGCCTTCGTATAAGATACACCTTGGTGGGTTTTTGAACACACGCATTAGGAGCGAGTCTGTAAGTGTGATAAAATATCTGAAGGCTAGCCAGGATAGACCAAAAAGCAATAAAATGCAATGGGGAGTATGTACCAGTGGAAAAGGTTGCCATTGTTACCGACAGCACCTGTTGCATCCCACAGGAACTAATAGAACGGTACAATATTCACTTAGTGCCCCTTTTCATAATTCACGAGGGCAGGAGTTACCGCGACAGAATTGATATAAGCCCAGCCGAAGTATACAAAATTATGCGGAAAAGGAAGAACCTCCCTACGACCTCGGTTCCATCCCCGGAGGATTTTCTAAGCACATACCGTGAGTTAAGTCAAAAGGCGGAAACTATACTCTGCATCACAGTTACTAGTCTTCAGAGCGGCGTGTTTAACATGGCGTCATCGGCCAAGGAGATGGCTAAAGATGTTATCCCCAAGACCGTGATTAAGGTGATTGATAGCAGAGCTGTAGCTGGTTCGCTAGGGTTTATTGTGCTAGAGGCAGCTCGCATAGCCAGCCAAGGAGCAGAACTAGCTAAATTAACCGAGGTTGCTCAAAGCATGATGAGCAAGGTGGGCTCTTTTTTCGTGTTGGATACGCTCTACTATCTTGCAAGAATTGGTCGTATTGCCAGAGCAGCAGCTTGGGCTGGGTCGATACTAAATTTGAAGCCTATAGTGGCACATTTTCCATCTGTAGGAGAAACAACACCTGTGGCCCGTCCTAGAACTAGAACGAAGGCTATAGAACGCATGCTAGAGATAATGACTGAGAGAATAGGAGATTCCAGGGCTCATGTTATAGTGGAGCATGCTGATGAGTTCGAGGAAGCAGAAAAGCTTAAAGCCACGATTAACTCAAGATTTAACTGTGTTGAACTTTATGTTACCGAGTTTACTCCTACTATGGGGGTTGCTGCTGGTCCCGGTGTCCTTGGCGTCTCCTTCTACACTGATTAAGCTGTTGGGTGTGCCCAAACTGGGGCCATGATACCGGCGAATGAACGCCGCAGTGGTGCACAATCTAGCGAACTGTTGGCTTCTGAACACAAGTTCAATGCAGTAAGACCTCACCGGGCCATTAGTTACGTAACCACTAGAGCCCTGCAAGGCTACCATAAACGCTGGAGAAGGGAGTTAGTAGTTCATTAATCAAGCGAATAACCAGACACGGTTTTGATTTTCCCTATTGCCCGTGTTAGAATTTGGATAAGGTAGCACCTAGATAGGTTATAGATTGCCATTGATGACTCTATAGAAGCAGGCGATGGAATTTATTGATCAAGGTTCTAATTCTCACATAGTGCAGTCTGAGGAAGTTTTTCTTGCTCTGGCTAGGATTCTGAAGAGTGTTTCCAATTTCGAGGAATTGCTAGACCTCTTAGTCAAGTTACTAGTAGAAAGCATACATCCAGCAGATGCGGGCATTCTGTACCTCTATGACAAAAGGCGTCATCAACTCACCGCCGAAGCTTCGTATGGTTATGAGCGAAATGACATCAAATGTAGCTTCCGCTCTAGAGAAGGTGCACCAGGGCAATGTTATGCTCAACGCAAAACCTTGCTGCTATCCTCCCCCGGTGCAGTAGAAGAACAGGTAGCAACCCTGACACCTACAAATTTGGACTACTATGCCAAAATTAGGCAGGGGCTACCACCAACCCTGAGCTTGATAGCTATCCCCCTTATGCTAAGAGAAACTATCTTTGGCGTTATTCTACTAGAGCATTACAAGCAGCACAGGCCTTTTAGTGAGGTTGATCTCCTACAGCTAGAGGCGCTAGGTAGTTGGGTCTCACTGATAATTGATGACGTGCAATTATATCTGGAATTAAAGCACACAAAACGTTCCTACAGAGAACTCTTAGGCAAACTCATTACAAAAAGTGAGGAGGAACGCAAGAAAATTGCTCGAGAAATACACGATGAGGTGAACCAACTTCTTCTTTCCGTGAAGCTCAATCTTGAAAACATAGAGAACACGGTCCCTGCTGACTCAGCCGAAGTCCGAGAGAGACTGGGGGTAAGCAGGTCCCGTATCGACCAAGCGCTTAACGATCTTCATAAGCTATCCCTTGATTTGCGGCCACCAGCACTGGATGACCTCGGCCTACCTCAAGCATTGGACTGGTACATCCATAGTTTATTAAAAGAAGCTCGTCTACCTATCACACTGGAGGTGACGGGATTAAGCCAAAGGAGACCTGCTCCAGTTATTGAGATAGCACTATTTAGGATGGCTCAAGAGGCTCTGTCCAACGTAATCAAACATGCAAAAGCTACTTTTGCTAAAGTGAGGTTGAACTTTGCCAAATCGCGGCTGGTGCTCTTAGTGGAAGATAATGGTACCGGGTTTGACGTCGATGCTATCCTAAGCATGTCTGGCAACAAACGAAATCTGGGGCTTCTCGGAATGATGGAGAGGGCAGAACTCTGTGGAGGGACTCTGAAGATAGAGTCAAGTCCAGGGCATGGAACTTGTCTAAAGGTCGAGATCCCGGTAAGCTCCTATGACTGGGGAGCATATTAATGGCTGAGATTCACGTTCTTATTGCTGACGACCACACCTTATTTCGTGAGAGTCTGCGTAGCCTGTTGAAGGACGCTGAAGGTATAGAGGTAGTTGGAGAGGCAGAAGACGGTGTCCAGGCTGTTGTCAAGACCGTGCAGCTTCAGCCAGATGTTGTATTGATGGATATTGCTATGCCCAATGTCAACGGTCTGGAAGCAACACGGCAGATAAAAAGGCAAAATCCTTCAGTAAAAGTTCTAATCTTGACTATGTATGATACAGAGCAGTATATTTTTGAGATGATTCGAGCTGGTGCATCGGGATACATTTTGAAAAGAGCTCCGGCTAGGGAGCTTATCTCTGCAATCCAAGCCGTGTCTCAGGGCGATGCCTTTCTCTATCCTTCCATAGCAAAGAAGGTATTAGAGGGGTACCTAGAGCAAATCAAAGCAGCAGCAAAAGAGGAGAATCATAAGTGCTTAACCGACAGAGAGCGGCAGATTCTTTGCTTAATTGCTGAAGGGAAAACAAACAGGGAAATTGCTGACCTGCTTGGGATTAGTGTTCGCACTGTAGGGACTCATCGCCTCAATGTGATGGGAAAGCTTAAAGTCCATGACCGTACCCAATTGGTGCGCTATGCCATCCGCGAAGGCTTAATTGTACCGTAGATTGTTCCCCCATCCCGCCTATTCAAAGCCATCCCTTTGGTAACCTCAACTAAGGTCTTTATACAGCTAAAAATCAGGTCTCCACCCGATTGTAAAGGTACATATGTTGTGCTAGTCTTTCACTAGAGGTGCTGCAGGTAAGATTATATCTGTTAAAGGTAGTGTTGTGATTTTTATAACTTTTCCCTCAGTTCTGTCTTACTTCACAGAGAGCTAGTAGCTGAATTTCTGATAAGAGTTCAAAGTGCAAGTCAAAGACGTAAAGATTCAAGTTATCAGGCGGGATATGCCAACTTCTGAAGGGGTGGGACCTAAATATGATGGGCTATCCTTTTTGAGTGAGCTGTACGAGATTCCTGTAATTTCCATAATTACTGATGAAGGCATTGAGGGTAATTCTTTTGGAATTAATGGCTTGGCATTGGCTCACTACCTAGCTAAATTGAGGCCACTTCTGTTGGGAGAAGATCCGCTATATAGAGAAAAAATATGGCAAAAAATATGGAGGTATAGCCGGGCAGTCTCCTTACCTCAAACCGCAATAGGTGTCATAGATGTGGCTCTCTGGGATATTGGCGGCAAAGCAGCCAATCTTCCTATTTATAAGCTTTTAGGAGCATACCGCAATAAGGTTAAAGCTTACGCCTCTTCCGTGCAGAGACCAACTTTGGAATCATATGTACAAGAAGCTCTAGAATCAAAGAAAAGAGGCTTTTTCGGTTACAAGCTTCACACACCGGGTATTCCAAGCAAAGATTTGGAGATATGCCGTGCAGTGAGGGATGCGGTGGGTAATGATATGTTGCTTATGCTTGACCCGGTCGCCCGCTATGACCGCGAGCAAGCCTTGGCGGTAGGCAAAGAAATAGAGAAGCTAGATTTCTACTGGTACGAGGAACCGATATCAGACTTCGATAGCGATGGTCTTGTTCAGCTTTGTGCTGCTCTTGATATACCAATCGCCAGCCTAGAGGGTCGACCTGGCAATCTGTATGCTGTTAAAGATTACCTGGTGAGGGGAGCTGTGGATATAGTCCGCAGTGACGCGGTAGCCAACGGAGGCATAACACAACTTAGAAAAGTGTCTATCCTGGCCGAAGCCTTCGGTATGAAATGTGAAATCCATACTAACCACAATCCTCTGATGAATGCAGCCAACCTTCATGTTACCTGTTCAATAAAGAACTGTGAATTCTATGAGTGGTGGTTGCCGGAAAAGCTACTATGGGATTTCGGTGTAAAAGAGAGTCTCAAAGTAGATAATGAAGGTTATGTTCATGCACCTGAAAGGCCGGGACTCGGTATAGATGTAGATTGGGAATATGTTAATGCTCATACAATTGCAGTTCTATGAATAATAGCCACGATTACTAATTGAATGCGAAGGAACGATTTTATTGCTGAGTACCTAGGCCCAGTGGGAAAACAGCCTCGAAGAATGATTGTCGATAAAGACGAGCGTACCGGCTGTGGTTGGTGTCTGATCACCTATGAAGCCTCTTCCAGCGGGTCAGGAGCACTAAGGATAGAGGAGAGGGTGGCTATGATTGGTCATAACCTCTGCACAACATATAACACATGCCGTATAGTATGTCCTGAGGGGACAATTAGTGTTGTATGGGACCCTGCATCTGCACCAACAGCAGTATAACGAGAATCAGAGTCGTTCTGCAAGGAAGTTTTATATAAGAGGTCACCAAGTGAAGTATGATGAATTTCTCGAGCTTTTAAAATATAGAAGGAGCATACGAAAATTTAAGGCAGATCCTGTTCCTGATGAATATATCATGAAAATACTGGATGCAGCTCATTATGCGATGTCCGGGGCCAATTCACAACCTTGGGAGTTTATCATAGTAAAAGACCCTAAGATCAAAGGGGAAATTTTCAATGCGTATCTACAAGACTTCGAGTTGACCTATTACCTAGAACAGCAGCGTATTCCAAGGTACCGGCATCCTGTATTCGATCTGCCTCCTGAAGAGAAGGACAAGGCTAGAGCAATGGCAGCCAGTTGGAAAGATGCCCCAGTGTACATAATTGTGCTTGAGGACTGCAGAAAACAGTTCGGCTCTGCACTTTCAGCACGGGCAGATTTTCCTGCTGCCAGTCTTAGTGTACTTGGCTCTACAATGGGGCATCTCTCCATGACTATCCAGCTTGCAGTAGCATCGCTTGGATTGGGTTCACAGCGGGTAGACATTCAAACTCAGGAAGCGTATAGACAAATCTTAAAGTATCCTGAACCATTGCGTTTGAATATCATAGTCCCCATAGGTTATAGAGCGTATGAGCTAGGGCCTCCACATCGCATACCACTTGAAAACTTGGTACACTTTGAGCAATACGACATGAGCAAGTATATGCGCAACGAAGACTTCCTAAAATACTTAGATAAGATCAGGGCACTTGGGAGACCTGGGTATAGAGCCGCGCTGGGGATGAGGGGCAATGAAGGAAAGTAGGAAGCTAAACGGCTCTGGGCTTTCTCAGCCTGTTCAACTTCGTAGTATTGGAACGCCGCTTCAAACTCCGCTTTTCGATTTAGGCAGGGTGTGGAAATTAATGGATGGAGCTATAGACATTCACATTCATAGTGGCCCCGATGCTTACACTACACGTATAGGGAACGATCTAGACCTTGCCATTCAAGCCTGCCAGGTAGGGATGGGTGCAGTAGTGTTCAAATGCTCCTCAGCGCCTACCGCACGCTCGGCGCAGATTGTTCAAAAGATAGTTAATCAATGGGCAGAGGAACACAATAAGAAACGGACCGATGTTTTTGGAGGCGTCGTTCTAAACTATGCGGTTGGAGGCCTCAATCCTGAAGCAGTACTAGTCAACGCAAGACTTGGTGGTAAGTATGTTTGGACGCCAAATCTCAACGCATCACATCACCATCGAATGGTTGGAAAACCGGGAGGCATCGATGTTCTTGACGAGAATGGGAATATGGTACCTATATTAAGAGAGGTTTTTAGCTTAATAGCTGAGGCTGACATCGTATTAGGAATCTGCCATCAAAGTGTAAAGGAACGCTTTGTTTTGATTGATGAGGCGAAGAAGATGGGGATAAAAAGGATAGAGCTTGTTCACCCAACCCACCCAATTAATAAGATGACGATTAAGGAGCAAAAGACAGCCGCAAAAAAGGGTGCCTATGTTGGTCTGTACTGCTGGGGGCTCGGTGATTTACCCTTCCACTCTGCTGAAGTTCCCTCCTTCGATTGGGATGAAACACTCGGAGTAATCAAGCAGGTTGGACCAGAGCACTTGGTAATAGCAACAGATGCCGGACATTTCACCACGGTGACGCCAGCAGAGGCGATGAGAGCGTTTATTGCTACCCTACTGGCGGTTGGTATATCAGATAAAGATATTGAGAGAATGGTGAAAATTAATCCGAGAAACCTTTTATACTAGGGGTAAAAAATGAGGATAGCGATTCTGGTACCAGCTCAAAATGCGATTATTGAATCAGAAGTGTATAGAATGGCTCCGGAGGGTATTACTATACATTTTGAGAGGCTGATTCCTAAAAGCGGTTTGCCGGACAGAAGTGTTCCTTCGATTGTAAACTTCCTCACGGAACTGGGAGAGGATTCTTCAAGAGCAGCCAGTGTGGTGGCAATGGTCAATCCTAAAGTTATTGCCTTTGGTTGTACCTCAGGAAGCTTTTTCAAAGGTATTGAGCATGATAAGGAGGTTATTAAGACAATTGAAGCTGCTTCCGGCATACCGGCAATTACTACGTCAACAGCAGTTATTCAGGCACTCGAAGAGGTTAAGCTACGGAGAGTTTGCCTAATTAGTCCCTACCCTGATTTTTTTAATGAGAAGGCAAAGGAATTCCTCGAAGCTAATGGTTTTAGTGTATTGGTCATGAAAAGTCTAGTTTCAAAACCAGGTGAAACCGCCGTGCTACCTCCGGAGGCAGCATATGATTTAGCAGAGAGTGCCTACACCACAGAGTGTGACGGTGTCTTTTGCAGTTGTACTGAATTTAGAACAATTGAGATACTGGATAAGTTTGAGAAAAAATTTGATAAACCTATGGTTTCTGCTAACCAAGCTACACTATGGTTAGCACTCAGGAAGGCTGGATTCTCAAAACCAATTGCTGGTTTTGGCCAATTATTGAGCCACACATAGCTGAAAGGAGATAAAGTGAAAATCAAAGATGTAAAGTTCAGGTTATCAAGCGAGATGTTGAAGTTGCTGGTGGAGCTCAATTTACGCGGGGGTATATCGTTTCTAGATAAGTGGACTGAAGAAGAAGTCCCACACCGGCGCCGCGGGGGGACAGGCTTCCGATAGAAGTCGCCGAGAAATGGTGCAACAAGGAGGTGACAGAGTTAGCCCAAATTAAACTAGCAGGACTAATTATCGCAGGGCCATCTACTTTTGTGAAGGTAACAAAAATTCTTCAAAACATATCATACGAGGAGGTGCTGAATGTAGAGCATGACTATATACTGAACAATTTAAAAGATATAAGGAGGCATTCAATTGAAAAGGAAAGGGTTAATACTGTTTATTAGCATTTGCTTAATCTTAACCATGGGAGTACTAGCTATTATGGTAGCCTGTGCTGAGCCAGCACCGGCTCCAAAGCCTGAACCAATAGAGCTCACACTCTCCGAACATTACCCGGCTACACATCCCATGACTACTAAGGGGTATGAGGCTTGGGCGAAGATGGTAGAGGAGGCCACTGATGGCAGGGTTAAAGTGTCTGTTTTCCCTGGCTCAACCTTAACCAAGGTAACGGAGTCTTATGATGCTACTATTGCTGGCGCTTGTGACATAGCTATGCATCCGGTGGATTATGAGCCAGAACGCTTCCCATTGACCTTGGTTATGAACGAACCTCTGGGTCTGCCCAATGCTCTGGTTTCTGGCAAGGTTGGCTGGGACCTTTACCAGAAATTCCCTGAGATTCAGGCAGAGTATGTAGATGTGAAGCTGCTCTTTTTCTATTGTACCTCGGCATACCAACTTCATACGGTGAAGAAACCAATACATACCATGGAGGATGTTAAGGGACTACTGATACGGAGTGGGGGTGATGTTGACACTGCAGTAATCAAAGCATTAGGGGGCGTGCCACAATTCATACCCATGCCTGATACCTACCTTGCCCTGCAAAAGGGGGTCCTGGATGGTCACGTGTCTCCCTTTGGTCCTATGCCGGGATTTAAGCTAGACGAGGTGCTGTTCAATCATCTTGAGAATGTCAACTTTCACATAGTTATTTTTGCCGTGGTCATGAACCTTGACAAGTGGAACAGCCTGCCATCAGACATCCAGGAAGCCATAGATGAAATCAGCGGCATTGCAGCTGCCGAAATGTTTGGCACCGTCTTTGATGGGACTGATAAACCCGCTATCCAAGCCATGAAAGATAAAGGGCACACTTTTACTAGTCTACCACCAGAGGAAAAAGCCAGATTGGATGAGATTCTTACGTCTATTCGGGATGATTGGGTAAAGAAACTGGAAGCAAAAGGCCTGCCGGGACAGAAGGTCCTTGACGAGGCGCTTAGGCTTAGCAAAAAGTACTCTGAATAAGAATGAAGAACAGTGCTAGATAAAGCTGGTGACTACCTAGATAAGGTACTCAAGCCTGTAACAAAGGTAGTTAATGGGATAGGTACCGGCATACTCCTGCTCATGGTGCTGCTTGAAGGGGTAAATGTCATTCTACGCTACTTCGTTAGGCGACCTATGCCGGGCACCGTTGAGCTGGAAGAGCTTATGCTGGTTGTTCTGGTTTTCCTCGGGGTAGCCTATACCGCAGTCCAGAAGCGCCACGTCAAGGTAGATTTGGTGCTTTCCCGGCTGCCACACTCAGTTCGGGCAGTCATTGATAGTATTACCACTCTTCTCAGCCTAGTCCTGTGCTTCTTGCTAGTCTGGCGGGTTATTGTTTACGCTCTGGCTGGGTGGGAGCGGGGTGCAGCAAGTAGCATACTAAGGGTGCCGTTCTTCCCCTTTACTTTTTTGGTAGCTTTCGGTAGTGCCCTGCTGGGTATAGCCCTACTAGTAGAATTACTCCGCTCCCTAGCCGAGGTAGCGAGGAGCCGGCAATGGCTGTTATTGGGAGCCGGGTGTGTGCTGGTTTCACTGTTATTTGGAGCGATAATGTGGCTACAGCCCCCAGCCGAGGCTATGGCGTTCATTGGTTTTGGTATCCTCCTTCTATTTCTGGCTCTGGGAATGTACATTGCTTTTACCATGGTCCTGGTGGGTTTCTTCGGCAGCACCTATCTCTCAGGCATAAATGCCGGTTTCTACTATCTAGGGAATGTGCCGTTTGAGAACATAGCTGACTATAGCTTATGCGTTATCGCCTTTTTCGTGTTTATGGGTTATGTTTGCTCTGAGGTAGGAATAGCCCGAGACCTTTATTACACCACACATAAGTGGCTGGGGCAGCTGCCGGGTGGTCTGGGTATAGCTACTGTTTGGGGATGTGCTGGCTTTGGTGCTATCTGTGGGGATAGCTTTGCTACCGCAGCCGTCATGGGTTCAGCAGCCTTGCCCGAGATGAAGAGGTATAGCTACAGCCCCCAGTTGGCTACCGGCTGCGTAGCTGCTGGGGGCACGCTTGGCAGTATGATTCCCCCCAGCATCGCCATGATAATTTATTGCATTATTACCGACCAATCTATAGGCAAGCTCTTCATTGCTGGCATCTTCCCCGGGTTGCTCCTGTCCTCCATTTTTATGCTCATGATCTACAGTCAAGCCCGGCTAAACCCCAAACTGGCTCCTCCGGGACCTAGAACCAGTTTATTAGAAAAGCTGCTCGCGCTCAGGGGTGTCTGGGCGATGCTGCTTCTATTCCTACTGGTTATGGGGGGTATCTATGTGGGAATCTTTACTCCTACTGAGGCTGGAGCCATTGGAGCCTGTGGAGCTTTAATTATTGGCTTGAGTAAGAGGGAGCTTAGCTGGCAAAGGCTGGTTACTGCCCTGCTTGAGTCGGGGCGGACGGTAGCCATGCTACTTATCATCCTTGTTGGTGCTTTCATGCTAAGTTACTTTCTGGCAGCAAGCAAGGCTCCATTTCTGATATCAAACTTTGTAGTTGGGCTGGGGGTAAGTCGCTATGTTATTTTCATATTTATTTTGCTTGTCTACGCGTTCCTTGGCTGTGTTATGAATATCGTCCCGGCGATGATAATCACCCTCCCCACATTGTTTCCTACAATCATAGGTTTGGGCTTCGACCCGATATGGTTTGGGGTAATAATGGTGGTAATGATTGAGATGGGAATGATTACGCCACCGATTGGTATGAATGTGTTTGTCATCAGGGGGGTGGCTCAGGATGTTCCCATTGAGACTATATTCCGGGGCATTTTCCCCTTCGTTCTGGCTATGGTGCTCGGTATAGTTATCCTGACCCTTTTCCCCCAGATTGCTCTGTTCTTACCTAGCATGATGAAATGAAGCGGAAAATGACGAATTTATGAAGGTAAAGCCTCACCTTAAATCTCTTACCAGAAAAACTTATGTGCTTGATGAGTCTGTTACTGGACAGGCTGAGTTTCTAGATTGCTCAGTCGGGTGCAATGTCTATGGTACTTCGGAGAAGGTGTTGGGAGCAGCCAGGGAATATGATTGGTCTCAGGTCTGGCGATGTCCCGACCCCAAATATAAAGAGTTAAAGGAGAAAATCGCCGAATTCTGGTCTGGTTATGCAGATATACGAATGAATCAAATTCAGATTGGGCGGGGGTCTATTGATATTCTGGTTGGAGTAAATAGGATATTCCTGGAACCAGGGGCTAAACTGCTCGGCTATTCCCCCCAGTTCACAGGATACGTAGCTGACATCAGAGCATGTGGAGCCAAATATGATGTGGTTGTTCTGAGACCTGAAGAGAACTTTAAATTCTACACTGAAAGGCTGCTGGAGAAAATAAGCCCGGAACAAAGCCTGATATATATTGACAATCCCAACAACCCCACCGGCCAGATGATTAGCTTGAGTGCCATAGAGGCAGTTGTCAGAGAGGCCAGAAATAAGGATGTGCCAGTAATGGTGGATGAAGCCTATGCAGATTATATGGAACAAAGTGATTCTGCAATCAATCTAATTAACAAGTATAACAATCTCGTAGTGGCTCGCTCTTTCAGTAAAGGATTAGGTCTTTGCGGTCTGAAGATAGGCTACGGGATATTACCCGCAGAACTAAGTGTTTGCTTTGACAAGGTTACTCCGCCTTTTCGTACTACTGCAATAGGTGTCTACCTAGCCGGGGTGGCTCTGTCAGACCGTGATTTTATCAGTAGCTGCCGGCAAAGGGTCAAAATTGAGAAGGAAAAGCTGGTAAAAGGATTAAGTGAGATGGGTTATCGCATTAGCGAGAGTTATGCATATTGCCCTATCCTTGTTATTGGCCACAAAAATAAAGAGCTTGATTTGAGGCAGAAGTTAGTAACTAAGGGAATACTGACCGCCCCTGGGACTGGTTTTGATAATCTAAGCAAGAACTATGTTAGGGTTAGTCTCCCGGCAAAAGCAGAGGATTTCTTAGCCCGGTTGAATTGATTGTCTTAAACTTATGTAAATGTATAAGGTAAGCTACTGATGGTGCATGGTTTGACGAATAAAGCTAATAGTATAAATACATTCTAGAATGAGGAGTTTTTGCATGGTAAAAAAGATTATTAGAATACGCAACCTAGGTAAAGTTCCGCTCTCTGCTTAATGAAATAAAACAAAATCGTAAAGGAGGTTACTGTGGTTATTTCACAAAGAGATTTACCACCCCTGAGGTACTACGACTTCAAGAAAGCATATAATGGTTATACCTTATTTGCCCCACTGGGGGGAAGGAATGTGTGGTTAATGGATATGATGGGTCGGTTTGTCCACCGATGGGAGATGCCATATACGCCCGGGATTCATGGCAGACTCCTACCGAATGGTAACCTGCTCTACGCAGGTAAAGACCCTAATGGTCCAGTGCCTGACTTCGGAGGCAGTGGAGGATTTCTGCTGGAGGTAGACTGGGACGGCAATGTAGTATGGGAGTATGCAGACCCTTACCTGAGTCACGACTTTTTCCGCATGGATAATGGCAATACCATGGTTTTGAAGTGGACTCCGATACCTGAAGAGGTTGCGGCTAAGATTAAAGGCGGTATCCCCGGCACCGAGCGCAATGGGGTTATTTGGTCAGACGTTCTTCACGAGATTAATCCCAAGGGTGAGGTTATCTGGGAATGGCTGGCTTACGAGCATTTTGACCCTGATATTGATGTCATATGTCCCCTTTGTATTCGTGACAGGTGGGGACAGGCGAACGCCTGCTATGTCATGCCCGATGGAAATATCATAGTCAGCTACGCATTCATGAGCCAGATTCAGATTGTTGAAAAGTCTACGGGCAATATCATCTGGCGCTGGGGTCACGGAGATTACGGGGAAGGGAGAAGGCTTGGTTTCCAGCATAATCCTACCTTTCTGGATAATGGCAACATTCTGTTATTTGATAACGGGAGGCATCGCCCAATCGCTCCAGATTACAGTCGGGTAATAGAGATTAACCCAAAAACTAACGAGGTTGAGTGGGAGTACAAGGCTGACCCACCACCGGATTTCTATAGCGCATTTATTGGCGGAGCTCAAAGATTACCCAATGGCAACACTTTGATATGTGAAGGGCCAAAGGGGCGATTCTTTGAGGTTACTCCTACATGTGAAATAGTTTGGGAGTACATTAGCCCCTTTTACTACAGATACGCACGGTTCGGAACAACCAATATGACATTCCGAGCTTATCGCTACGGTCCGGAGTATCCGGGGTTAAAAGGCACCGGATTAGACGACGTGAACTTGATTTATGGACCAGAAGCATTTGAATCTATCTCAAGAGCAATGCCAGGGCTCTCTATTACCGAGGAAAGCCAGCAAACGCCGGGCGCTGGGGGAAAAGGTCCGGGTACTGCCAAGAAAGAGGAAAGACTGCGTTCTCGCATGAAGGGCCTGGGGTACTAATTGAGATTACTGAAAGGAGGCTAGCAATGAGTGTCGCGCGAAGGGCTTTACAGTCTGTAACGCTTTACCGACCTGATAAGACGTATAATGGGTTTACATTATTTACCCCGATGACACCGAGACCGAGCAATGTGTGGCTGATAGATATGCAAGGTCGCTTCGTCCACAGATGGCAGTTGCCCGGCTGGGTCAGGCTGCGGGCACAGCTTCTACCTAATGGGAATCTTCTTTTCGGCCTCCTCCATGAGGATGAGGCTGACGCATCGTTGGTTCGTTTACCATTTTACGCTGGAGAAGTAGATGAGATGGATTGGGATGGTAACATAGTGTGGCAGTACAAAGAGCCCCTTATGGACGCTCATGACCAGGTGCGCATGAAAAATGGGAATACCCTGATACAGAAGTATGTAGAGGTGCCTGAAGACATAGCTGTCAAGGTGAAAGGTGGTGTACCTGGAAGTGAGGCCCCCGCTTGGGGCATCTCGCTTGAAGGGCGGGAAGTTGCCATGCTGGGTTATGCCCTGCAGGAGATCTCCCCTGAAGGTAAGGTAGTGTGGGAGTGGCTAACATACGAACACCTGGACCCTGAGCTAGACTCTATTTCTCCTCCGCAGAGACGAGTTCTATGGCCTGGATGGAACTCGCTGGTTGAACTTCCTGATGGGAACATTATGACTTGCTCCTTTAGCACTGACAATATCATCATTATCGATAAGGCTACCGGTGATATAAAATGGCGATGGGGACAGGGCCAAATCTTCATGCCACACAATCCAAGCATGCTCGATAACGGTAATATCCTAGTGCTTGATAATGGGAGAGGACGCCCCGTAGGTCCAGGCCACAGTCGGGTTATTGAGTTTAATCCAGAGACAAATGAGATTGAATGGGCGTTCGAAGAGGAAAATCCTGTTAATTTCGATACCAGCTACATCGGCGGCTGCGAAAGACTACCCAACGGGAATACCCTGATTTGCGAGGGGGAAAGGGGGCGTTTCTTTGAGGTAACTGCCAGCGGTGAAATGGTCTGGGAATATGTAGTCCCATTTTATGCCGGAGAAGAGTGGATGTGGTATGGTCGGTATAGTAATGCCACCTTCCGTTGCCATCGCTATGGCCCCGACTATCCGGGTTTACAGGGGAAGAAACTAGATCCTGAGAAGCTAGATCTGTGGAATCGATTGTATGGTCCGGATGCCTTTGCTCCATATGGTAGACCATCCATGGGAGGGATGGAAAGGACACCCATTATGGAAGAGGAAGAACCCTCAGTAAGGAAAGAGCCTGAGGCTAAGGAAGAACCGAGACCAAGTGTGGTAAGACCCGAACAAAAAGCCCCAAGTGCTGCCAAGAAAGGGGAAAAGGTACGCACCCGTCTCCAGCGGTTGGGGTATTAATTGATACTGAAAAACTGAACATCCATATAATAGAGGAGTATTGTGGTTGACTTAGTCCCTCCACATGGAGGTAAGCTTCTTCCATTAGTGGTTGATATTGCTCGACGAGATAAGGACCTAAAAGAGGCCAGCTTACTACCGAAGGTCAGACTTAGCTCTAAAGAGGTATCTGACCTGATTATGCTGGCAACTGGAGCATTCAGTCCTCTTCAAGGCTTTATGATAAAAGCCGACTATCAGAGAGTGCTCAAGGAGATGCGCCTGAAAAGCGGCTTGCTCTGGCCTATTCCCATTACCCTCTCCATCTCTAAAGAGGAGGCTGGCAGGATTAAGGAAGGTGACTCAGTTGCCCTAGTCAATTCCAGCCATGGTGAGGCTATGGCCAGCATGTTGATTGAAGAGAAGTACTCCTACAATAAGAGGGTGGAAGCAGTTCAAGTTTTTGGCACTGATGACCCCAACCACCCAGGTGTCAAAGGTATATACGAGCAGGGCGAGGTCTACCTTGGGGGTCAGGTAAGGGTGTTCAGCGAAGGTGATTACCCGGGGAGGTTCCCCGAGTTTGCCCGGCCTGCGGAGACAAGAGCCATATTTGCTGATAAGGGCTGGGCAACCATTGCTGCCTTCCAGACCCGAAATCCCATGCACCGCTCTCACGAATATCTGACAAAGATTGCCCTGGAGGTCTGCGATGGCCTTCTCATCCATCCCATCGTCGGCAGGCTAAAGGCTGGTGATATTCCTGCCGAGGTACGAATGGAATGCTACCGGGTGCTCCTTGATAACTATTACCCCAAGGATAGAGTAGTGCTCAAGGTCTATCCTATGGAGATGCGGTATGCCGGTCCGAGGGAGGCGATATTGCATGCTATCATTCGCCAGAACTTTGGTTGCAGCCACTTAATCGTGGGGAGAGACCATGCCGGTGTAGGTAGCTACTACGGTCCGTTTGACGCGCAAAGGATTTTTGATGAACTGGGCCCAGAAGACTTATACATACAACCTTTGAAATTGGACTCGACTTTCTGGTGTCACCATTGTGGTTCAATGGCTTCCACAAAGACATGCCCTCATCCTGATGATGACCATCTCCTGATTAGCGGAACGCGGCTTCGTGAAATGCTTTCTAAAGGAGAGAGACCACCTGAACAATTCAGCAGAAAGGAAGTAGTGGATATCCTGATTAAGTACTACCAGGACAAAACACGGGGTGCCGGATTATGAAGAATGTCATTTTGCTCACAATTGACACATTGAGGAAGGATGCCTTAGGGTGCTATGGTAATGAATCTGAGCTGACCCCGTTTATTGACTCCTTGCAGGATAAGTGTATTCGCTTTACCAGGGGGCAGACCACTGGACCCTACACCCAGGCGTCATTCCCTGGGATACTCACGTCATCCTATTACCTGGACTACGGCAAACCAAAGGGGCTTTCCCCTAAGAGGACATTGATTTCCGAGCCAGTCAAGCAGGCTGGAATTGTAACCGCTGCCTTTCATTCAAATCCATATCTTTGCGACTACCTTGGCTGGAACCGGGGCTGGGATATATTTTACGACTCTATGGAGGAAGAGGTCAGCGAAAAAATACCCTATATAAAGGGTAACGTACTCAACAGCAAGGTGGCTAAATGGCTAACGTCACACAGCAAGATGGGCAACAAGCCGTTTTTCTTGTGGTTGCACTACATGGACATCCACGAACCGTATGTACCAGAAAGAAAATATGTTGACATGGTAGACTCATCGATTACCCTCACCCTGGATGAGATGTTCCTCTTGTTTACTGAGGTGCTGCTCAAGAGGGATGTCTCTGATGACAGGAAAGTAAAGCTGCTAAGGAAGCTCTACGACGCCCATGTCCGAGAGGTTGACGATTACATTAGGGAATTTTTCGCCACCCTAGAGAAGCTAGACCTGCTGCGGGACACGGTGATTATCATAACCAGCGACCATGGTGACGAGTTTGGCGAGCACGGTGGGCTGTCCCATGATGACAAGATGTACTCTGAGCTTGTAGACATGCCTCTGCTTATATATGATCCGAACCAAGATAAGGGAGAGGTTTGTGATTCATTGGTCAGTAATGTTGATATACCGCCGACTATAGTACACCTCTTTGGTCTTGACCCGGTAGAAAGCTTTGAGGGTCATTCACTCCTGCCCCTTGAGGATTATCCTAGAAAGGGGTGTTTTGGTGAGGCTATTGACCAGAGAAGCCAGCGGGGTGGGGATATAGAGAAGGACATTTACTTCTACCGCGAACAAGACCTCAAAGTAATATATCGGGCAAATCTTGACAAGTGGGAGATGTATGACCTCAAGGCGGATACGAGGGAATTGAACAATATAATTGATACCTCACCTGAAGCAGAAGAGCTGAAAAGCAAGTTAAGCCCCAGAGTCAGGCGGTGGCTAAAAGGTTAACATTGAAAGGAGGCCGACGTGACTGAACAAGCCAAAGTAAAGAGATGTGCCCAACTCGTTGAGAAATCAAAGGAGGTCATCCGCGAGGCATTCAGAAAATTTACCCTGGAGGAGCTGGCTATCACCTGGACGGGGGGGAAGGACAGCACCACCACCCTATGGATTATCCGCCAAGTGTGCTTGGAGAACAAAATCAAGCTACCCAAGGTTATGACTATTGATGAAGGGGATTCTTTTCCTGAGATACACGATTTTATTAACAAGTGGGCGAAGGAGTGGAAGTTAGACCTTGAATGGTGCGTCAATCAGGATGTAATTGATGCCGCTGGCGGCAAATTAAACGCTATAGTTAAGGTCAAGGACTTGAATGAGCGCAACCAAGCTGAGATTAAGCGCATTGGCTATGAGGAGGATACCTTCCCCTTTGAAGCCGAGTCCTATGTCGGCAACCACCTGATGAAAACGGTGGTGTTTAACCAGTTTATTGAGAGATATGGCGTAAAGGGCATTTTTCAGGGGCTACGTCGTGACGAGCAGCCGGCGCGAGCACAGGACGTGTATTTTGAACATCGTCAGGCAGCCGAGATGGTTCCGGAGCACACCCGGATAAAGCCCATTCTGCACTTCACTGAGAGGGACATCTGGGACAACATCATGGTGAACAAGATTCCTTACTGTGTACTCTATGAGCAGGGCTATCGCTCACTTGGTGCCAGGACTACCAGTGCTATAGCTGAGGCAGGTGTCCCCGCCTGGCAGCAGGACTTGGAACATACCACAGAAAGGGCTGGCAGAAGGCAGGACAAGGAACAGATGATGGACAGGCTACGCAAGTTAGGCTACATGTAAGCAGGTAAAAGCCACGCCCTGATAGTCAGAAAGGAGCTTAATTGAGTAAAAGAAAGAGGGCTGGTATTCAGGTAGCGGCCCTTTCCATCATCTGCGGGTTAATTATCTGGCACGTAATTCACTGGCAGGCTAGCGGGATGTACCTGGAAATGTTTTGGTGGGTGGGAACAGATAAAGGTTGTATCACTGTGCTTTACAACCTCGGATTGATGGTACTGCTGGGTGCAGTTTTAGGCTTTCTGATGGAGAAGATGACTGTCCTCTTAGGCTACCACGTTGGTGCGGCGAGACAATCTGATGAGGGGGGTGGGGCAAGATAATGATAACCTTCCCTATGGTTCCAGGCGTGGAAATGAATATATTCCTTCTGGTATTCCTTGGTTTTATGGTGGGGATAGTTAGTGGCTTTGTTGGTGTCGGCGGTGGCTTCCTGATAACACCAGCCCTCATCATACTTGGTTTCCCGGCAAACTTTGCTGTGGGCACAAGCCTGGCTTGGATAATAGGAAACTCTATTGTCGGTACATTGAGACACAGACAGTTAGGTAATGTAGATATGAAACTCGGGATTTTGATGATAGTTGGCACCATGTGCGGAGTTGAAGTTGGGGTGAGAGTGCTCAACTTGAGCAGAAACATTGGCTTAGCTGATGAAGCCGTCTTATCCGTTTCTATATGTATGTTTCTTGCCATAGGTATATATACATTTTGGGAAACCAGCCAGACAAAGGCAAAGCTCGATCATATGCTTAAGAGGAAGGAGAAATTGCCACCGTCGGTGAGAGCAGATTCTCTTTCACTCAAGCTGCAGCGCATTAATCTACCACCTGTGATATACTTCCCCAAATCAGGGGCTTCTATTTCACTGTGGCTGGTTATTGGTCTCGGCTTTATTATCGGTATGCTTACTGGTTTTGTTGGGGTTGGCGGTGGGGTCATTATAGTGCCGTCCCTGATTTACCTGATTGGATTGCCTTCATTTATGGCTGTAGGCACCAGTATATTTCAAATCATCTTCCCCGCCGCTTTTGGCTGTATCAGACACACAATGAGTGGGAATATTATCATCTTTGCTGCCTTTATTCTGTTAATTGGTTCTTCTCTCGGGATGCAACTTGGGGCACTGGCCACACGATATGTCAGGGGAATATCAATGAGGTATGTCTTCGCCTCTTCAGTCTTGGTGGCCGTGATAGGGTCTGTACTCAAGCTAATAGATATATTATCAGAAAGCGCTATTACCTGGCTTCAAACCGGAGTTGTAGCTGTTACTTTTGGAGGTTTGGGGCTAATCATGGTCATGATCGCCGGTCTCTTTATTACCGCTATTCGGTATAGGAGTGGTAGATATATACCAAGCTGGGCAGAATCTCTGGTGGCTAAAGGGGATGAAAGCAGCTGGTGACAATGCGGTAGTCACACGAAAATATAAATTAAGCAAAGGTACTTATGGGAGGGGAATTATGAAAAGCAGTTCAGCCAAGGGCACAGCTAAATACATTGTAGCGCCTGTGGCAAGATTTGACCAGAAGAATGAAATGTTTAAGAGAGCCGGATGGGATCCGCTATTTCTAGATGCCAGACAAAGGTTCTACGGGGTTCATTATCCCCAAAATAAAAACGGATATAGGCACGAAGATTTGGCATTCGAGGAAGCTGGTTGGTATATAGAGCGGGCGTTTGCTCATGGCAACGTGATTCACAATTCAGGCATGTATTCTTGGGATACAAAGCTAGAAAAAAGAAGGCTGGTGCCGCCAGATTTAAAACTAGATATTAAAGACGCCGCAAAAATATCAGGGCATATTAAGAAGGTGGCTATATTCTTTGGGGCATCCCAGGTAGGAATCTGCAACCTCGACAGAAGGTGGATATACTCGCACTCCTTCCACGTCTACACTCTTGAACACGAGGAACTGGAAGTGCCTGAGGAGTGTAAATACGCTATAGTATTACTTTTCGAGATGGACTATAAATTAACCAAAACGTCCCCGACGTGGCTAGCTGCTGGAGCAACAGGAAGGGCTTACTCAGAAATGCCAGTTACCACTAGTATGCTGTCACAGTTTATCCGTGGCCTCGGTTATAAGGCTATACCAAGCGGAAATGATACCGGTCTCAGTATTCCCATGGCTATCGATGCCGGTCTCGGCGAATTGGGAAGAAACGGGTTACTGATTACCAAGAAATTTGGACCGCGTGTCAGAATAGCCAAGGTTTTGACTGATTTGCCTTTAGTTCCCGACGAGCCCATCGAATTTGGGGTAACGGAATTTTGCTTAAAATGCAGGAAATGCGCGGAATTCTGCCCTGGCCAAGCCATCATCCATGGTGAAAGAACAACCGAGCCTCATAATATTTGCAATGCAAGAGGGGAGTTAAAATGGCCAGTAAATGCCGAAAAATGTTTTAGTTTCTGGGTTCGTAATGAAGGCTCTTGTACAAATTGCATTAGGGTCTGCCCTTTCAATAAGTCAGCAGGTTGGTTTCATGAAGCAGTAAGGTGGCTGGTCGAGAATGCCCCTTGGTTAGATACATTCTTGGTCAAGATGGATGACTGGCTTGGCTATGGTAAAAAAGTAAACGCAAATAAATATTGGACCGGGTAGCACCAGTAGTCTAGGGAGGGCTCTGCCAGGGGAAACTGAGGTGCTAGGGTTTTAACCCTTTTCTCCCCCTAGCTTAAATATTGAACCTCTTCCTCCCGCGTGGGTAGCTTCAGCCATAATCGAGCAGGTGGCATCCCGCCCCCGAACATATTTGTCCCACATACAGGGCATACACTTTAGTCGCTGGCCTGCCGTGAAGGGAGGGTTAACATGGCAAAAGAGACCTGGGAAAACTATAAGGAAAGGAAACATTTCAAGCCATCACCGCTGAAGGGTGTCAGAGTGCTGGAGGTATGCACCATGTTGCTTGGTCCTTTGGGGCCAGCTTTGCTCGGGGAGATGGGTGCAGAAGTCATTAAGTGTGAAATCCCACCCTTAGGCGATACCACTCGTTCCTTAAATCCCTTCGGCTGGTTCTTTAAAGACCAAAGTTCTTTGTTTTTGCATATCAACCCCAATAAGTACTGGGTGGGCCTGGATTTGCACCAGCCTGAAGCTCAGAAGGTGTTTTATGAACTCGCTGCAAAATCTGACATTATAGAGGAGAATTTGAGGCCGGGAGTAATGGAGCGGTGGAATGTTGGCTACCGACAAATCAAAGAAATTAATCCGAGCATCATCTACCTCTCCAAAAATGGCTATGGGCAGTGGGGCCAATATGCTGAGGAGAATAGACCTTCCAACGATGGTGCTTCTCAGGCGCTTTCCGGATATTCCTGGGTATCCCGTTTCCCAAGTCAAACTCCCCTTAAGATGAGGGCATACATTGGTGATAATTATGGTGCGTTGAATGCTGAGGTTGCTGTATTGGCTGCCCTTCATTATCGGGAGAGAACAGGTAAAGGACAGTACATTGAGTTCTCCCAGACGGAAAATATGATGAGGACAATGTCCTGGGTCTGGCCTTACCAGCAGATTACGGGCAAGGGAGCTCAGCCGGCAGGGAACAGGGATGTATCGATATGTCCCGCTGATACCTTCCGCTGTATAGATGATACCTTCGTTGCTATAGCGGCACCAGCACCAGACGAGTTTAGAGGTTTGCGCACCGCCATGGGCAAGCCAGAATTAGCTGAGGACCCCAGATTCAAGGACCACCTGAGCCGACTGAAAGAGGAGAACGCCACGCAGATCCTGAAGATTATAGCCGACTGGGCGAGGACCAAAACGCCTGACGAGATTGAAACATTAGCTGAGAAATATTGTTTTGCTGCGTCTCGCCTTTTCAACGCTAAGGACGTCGTGGAGAATGAGCATTTCCGCGAGCGAGGCTTTATGACTGAGATTGACGATCCTATCTATGGTCAGTACCGTGACCATGAATTCCCGGTAATGATGTCCAAGACCCCCCCAAAGAACAAGTGGGCTGTCAGACCGGTAGGATTCGATAACGAATATGTGATGAAAAGAATTTTGGGTAAGAGTGATTCTGAAATCCGCGAGCTGTACAGCTGTGGTGCCCTGGGCAAATGGACAGAGGTGCAGGGACGTCGACCGCCACCTGGCTGGGACGGTAAGGCTGGCCTTATTATGACGAGGGACCGACTGTAATCCTTTTAGTCAAGGAAAGGAGGTGAAAATGATGACCAGGAAACGACCAGATTGGGCAGGATGGGCAGATTGGGTAAGGGAGAGAGACGATCCAAGGATTGCACACACTAGGCCTGAGGCTCTGGATGATATTACTGTATTAGACTTAAGCTACAAGAGCTTCGCTGGATGCTACTGCTCTTCGCTTTTAGCCGAATTTGGCGCCGAGGTCTTGAGAATAGAACCTCCGGAAGGTGATTTCATCAGAACCTGCACCCCTTACGGTACGCTGTACAAGGGTGAAGGTCTTAACTATTTGACTGAGGGCAGAAACAAATTTCATATTACCCTCGACCTGAAAAAGCCCGAGGGCAGGGAGATACTCAAGGGTCTGGTAGGTGAAGCCGACGTGCTCATAGAGACTTATAGGCTAGGAGTTATGGATGATTGGGGCATCGGATATGAGCAATTAAAGGGAATCAATCCCAGACTGATATTCGCCTCTATTACAGCCCATGGGCAATTTGGGCCTATGAGTAAGCACAAGATGCCAGACTACGATAATATAGCTCAGGCCAGGTCAGGCTTCCAGTATGATACTGGAGAGAGACTGCCCGATGGAAAGAGCTATGACGAATGTCCCTGGGCAGTTCCCACCAAGTCTGGTCCTTGGATAGCCTGGGTTGCATCGGGGACATTTATGGCTGTCGGTATCTTAGCTGCTTTACACTGGAGAGAAATAACAGGCGAGGGACAGGCACTGGATGTCGCAACCGCGGAGGCTTACGCCCGTATTGATGACTATGCACCACTCTGGTATGACCAAGAGGGGCATATTAATGAGCGGTTTGGCAACCTGGATACTGCCCTGTGGCTTTACTGCTTTGCACCCACTAAAGATGGCGCAGTTTTTCTTGGCGGCTTGCGGTTGGAGATGTGGCAAGCGTTTGCAGACATGATGGGAAAATGGGATGAGTGGGGCGCCGCGAATTGGACAACCCTAGCTCCGTTCATGAAGGAAGAGGAACAGCTCAAATGGGCAGCTTTGGTCTTTGAGGAGACCCGCAAATATACCACTGAGGAACTGGTAAGCATGTCTATCGAATATGCCAAACATGGTCGTTTGGCTCCAATTACCTGCGTGGTGGCACCAGTTTCGTCTCCTGAGGAGACCATGAAAGATGCCAACTGGTTAGATAGAGGGATTTTTACACCTGTCTTCGACCCTGTCTATGGAGAGGTTGTCGTAGCTCAGGCGCAACATAAGATGACGGAAACGCCGATAAGGACGAGGTGGGTATGCCGACCGGTGGGCTATGATAATGAGCATATCTACCTCAAGTACACGGGATTTGGACCTTCCAAGCTAAAGGAATTGAGAGAGCAGGGAATAATTTAAGAGCTGACAGCTTTTGAATACCAAGGGTGCCCTTTTTGATCACCTTTCGCTCACCGTTGCACAATAGCTTGTTTAGTGCGATAGGTAAAAAAAGGAGGCTCTCCCCAGGGGGTCAGTCCCATCGGGGAAGCCTCTAGCTTATAATGGGAGACACTCCAGAATCAAAATCTAGACGGTTTTTTCGGCGTGGTGAAAGGTTTAATAAAAACCCCCACTCTTTCCTTTTCCCTGTCAGGGATGCTGGGTCAAGGGGGTGATTCTGGAGAATAAAAAAGGGGATAGCGCAACCGCTATCCCCTAAAATGGATACAAAAAAGGCAAAAGAACCTCTATATCAATCCGAGGCTCTTTTGCCTGTGATTTTCTCCAATGTTATTGTGATGACTACCCACCCTGTGAAGGCAAGACTTACCCTATATCAAACCGAGCAATTATCGCCTTGTTTTTACCCTCTACCCCGTCAAGCGATTTATCAGTAGCCCGCAACCCGCTGGCACTACCGCTTGTGGACTAGCCCACAAGACAGCTTGTAGGGGTATTCTCAAAACGAGGTAAAGTCTTACCCGTGAGTAGTAATCCGATATTCTATTGTCCAGAGCCTTGCCTAACCCGCACCCCGCTGGCATTAGTCAAAACCCTAGAAGAGGATTTTATTCCTCTCACTATATATATCGGGAATATGAGCCAAAACGTCACACTAATAACAAACTTCTTTGTGCCTTTCGCCTTTGCCTGTAGAGATAGGTTCTCTCCTCATTGGTGAGTGAACAACCAGCATACTTTTTATAGGCAATCCTGACGAACTTATGGGGATAACCCTGTAGAATAAGCCTTGCGTCAAGCCTAGCCACTATGTCAACGGCACTATCATCGGCTATCATTTCGTATAGCGGAGTGCTATCACCGTTACCATCCTCTATTAACCTATCAAGACTCTCTAGCTTGATAGCCTTCGGACACTCACGGTATAAGTCCTTTTCACGGCACTTTTGCCTTTGGTCTTTACCACACCGCCCGCAATCGTGCCCATTAATCTGTCTGAACTTCTCTCTCCAGTAGTGGGCTACTCGGTAACAGGCTACCCGTATTAACCCCGCTTGAGTCAAAGGCTTGCCGATAACCTCATACTTTGCCTTGACTTCAGCCATCTCTAGCAACAGGTCGTGTAAGAAGTCCTGTCTATCCTCTAGCTTTACCCGCCTGACAAAGCCTTTGGCTACCTTATAGAATAGTGCCCAGTCGCCGTCTAGCTGGTCATATCCGTTGCTATTGCCTTGATGATGATTAGCCTCTATGGTATAGTTTTCATAGTCTAGCATTGTGGACAGCCTCCCTTTGTTAGACTTGCCCTAGCCTAGTTACCACTAGCTAGGGCATTTTATTTAGCTACAATGCAAGGCTCTGGACTTCTGTATTCAATTGTTAAGGTGCTTTTGATTTTACAGCTTCAATATTGCACAAAAGGAACTTTTGTTACCTCAAATTAAATAAATCTAGCTTCAGCATACTTTACAAAAGAGCCTTTAGAAAAGAAAAAGAAGTAGTTACTTTTTTAATAAAAGCATTACACCTAGATTTGCCGATGTTGTGGTAACCTTTAGCCTGGCAAGCTCAAATAACCCGAAGGGCAGAGTTCCATGGGCTTTGCCCCTGGGTATCTACTGTTAATCGGTAAGATTGGTTAGGCTTTTGTACTAGGCGTTCGTCATGCCGCAACAGATTTAAGTAAGCATCGTCTGCCAGACTTGGGGGGAAATGTTAGGTAACCCCGCAAGGGTCGTCGTGGGACTTAATGGGAGCTGTCACCATTTACCACAGTTGCATATCACAGAGTAGACAATAAAGGGCTGTCGCGCCATATTCCTGCTGTGGTATATCATTTTCTGAGCTTAGTTTTGGACTTTATTGAGATTTACCAGCTCTCCGGGAGCTTCCAATTCTGAAGCTTCAGTCCCCTTGTCCTATCACTTCATTAACTGCGTGGTTCAATAGTTCCTCGTCTACACTATCAATATACCGCTGTATTTCTTCCTCTCTCACCGGCCTGCCCTTTTCCAACATAAACACGAGTATAGCCCTGCATCTCAGTTCCTCGTGTTTTTCGCAAGCTTGCCTGCCCAAGGAGCTAAGGCGGTATGCACCATTGATTTCTTCAGCTAGACCTAGAGCTACTAATTCCTTGCAAGATTCCTCAATCTCCTTGATTTGCTCAGGAGTCGGCTTTCGCTTTTGTTTGAAAGGGTCGTACTTGCGCACCGTTCTCAGGTGCACCTTCGCCTTCTCCGCTGTCTCTTTCTGTGTGTAACCTTCCTGTCGTAGCTTAGCTATCTCGTCTATCTTCTTCTTAGTTAGCCTACCCATTTTATTTACCTCCGAATTATCTCCTAAAATTGTTCCCGAAATGTTAAGCGAATTGGCTCTGTATGGCCAGTATAATTACCCTATGGTAGCATCGAAACTCACCTCCATTGTGGACATCATTCCTATATCATGCCCCTGAAACTCCCTCTATCGCCTGTGTAACTACCTGTCGTGTCCCCTAAAGTAAACCTTAGTTGCCGATTGTTCCTCTACCCTGCCCTTGAAACTTACCCTGAGGGCTTCTCAAAGTGTCCTCGTAACAACTGGGTATCGCTTTCTTTCCCCTCTTCTCTGTATACTAGTTAACCGAACTCCGGATGAACTGCCCTCACTGGGTCTCCCCAAGCACTTACTTCAACTTTTCCCTTGTCTGTTAGCCTATAAAACACACGCTTTTCCAAGAAATCGTATATAGCCCGCTCTCGCCTGTCAGTACGCTTAATGAGCCCCAGTATTAGAAACCAGTGAAAGTAGCGACTGAAACTTGAGTAATTTGGTCTGCGGAATGGCTTTTCACCTATCTCAATTCTTTCCTTGTTCAGGCGCTCAATGTCTTCGCTTAGAGCATAGTAAATATCGGCAGCACAGGCCTCGGCATGCTTTTCAAAATACTGTTTTGTAAAGAGGCCAGGGCGATACTCACTTGCTCCTCTTCCCCAGGGGATACTAATACGGTTAGGGTCAGTGCCTTTTCCCTTTCGTGTTGGTGCTCTTCTTGCTTTCTTAATCCTTGGTTTTCTTTCCTTCATCTTCCCATACTCTGTCATAGTCCTCGTGCAAGTCAGCCACCGAATACTGGAGGTAGACGGAAGTAGTAGTCGGAGACTGGTGCCCAAGGATTTTCTGTAATCGCTCTATGCTCATGTTGTGTTTAACACAATGGATGCTGAAGCTATGCCGAAGTATATGGGGGTGCAACTTCGTATGCTTGGAGACTGCTGGGTCGCCTACCTTTGTTATGCCAGCTCTTCTCCCCAACTTCCAGTAAATCTGGTCAACCCTCTGCCTCGTGATAGGGAAAAGCAGGTCGCCGTTGTAGGGAAATTTCTTTCGCCACTCTAGATAGTCCTTGACCATATTGAGAGTACCTTGGTCGACAGGAACCACTCGTCTTCTTTCAATTGTCTTGCCATCCCTCTTTCGCATCTTCTGCACCTTGATAACGATGGCTCGGTTGTCAAAATCGACGTCTTGGACCCGTATGCCAATTAGCTCACTGACCCTTATACCAGTACGCCACGGGATGCGGACTAGCAGCGTATCCCTGGGATTCGTGGCAGTGGTAATCAACTTCTCCACCTGCTTAGGCTCCAGATATGCTTTTAGGTCGCGAATAGGAGTGACCTGTGCCATCTTGTACACCTTATCCTTGATCTAGCTTTCACATCTCAGGATCAACGGCTATGCCCAACCCGGGGTTTTCCCTTTTTGGGTTGTTTGCTCGCTGCGTAAGGTTCAGGGGATTAGACTCGGCCAGCAACTTCTCCAGTGCCGAGCGGGGCACGAGAACCCTTTTGCCAAAGTGCACAGACGGTATTCTCCCCATTTTCACCATCTGGTAAGCAAGCCCTCTGGAAATGCCCAATATCTTGGCGGCTTCGTTGACCGTTAGCGTTAACCTTGGATTGTCCATAATATCCCTCCTTGTGTCAGGATGTCATATCCAGTTGACATCTCAGTTTGACTATGCTAGACTGTATGAAAGGTAACGGTAGTGCATATTCTGTTAAACCATATACCGTTATATTATATATTACCACGATATATTACGGAGGTCAATATGAGATATAAATGTCTAAACCCTGACTGCCGCCACGAATGGGACACTAGAGGAGACTACGCCAAGATCATCAGATGTCCTCGTTGCCGCAAGGGGTATGTGCTTGACTGGGACACCTTTCAGGCGGTTGTCCTCGCCGAGGCTAAGTGGCTTATGAATCCGGGCCCCCCGGACCTCGCGGTCGCGCATTTGGCAGGTCACGCTACGGTGGTGCGTAAGCTCTTTCCCATGCTTCCTTTTGACGCCTTCCAAGTTATCGACGAGGAAGCAGAGAAAGCAAAACAAAAAATGCAGGAGGCAAAGTAAAAGCCGGCTCGAATGAGGCCAAAAGGAGAAGGAGTAAACAATGAAAGGACATGTCAGGAAAAGGTCCAGAGGCTCATGGTCTATCTGGGTAGACTTTGGCCACGACCCGGAGACAGGGAAGCGTAAGCAGCAAACCCTAACAGTTCGAGGCAGCAAAAAGGACGCAGAGCGGGAACTGCGAGCCGCCCTGACCCGTATTGAAAGCGGTGCCTATGTTAAGCCGGTGAAGATGACAGTAGGGGAATATCTGGAAAGGTGGCTGAGAGACTATGTAGCTACAAATACAGCACCGAGCACGGCTGATGGTTACTCCGATATTGTTAAGGCACACCTCATTCCAGCCCTAGGTTCGCTTCCCTTGACTGCTCTACAGCCCTCGCACATTCAGGCTTATTACGGTCGCATGCTAGAGTCGGGCAGGCGAGATGGCACAGGTGGGTTGTCGGCTCAAACAGTAAAACATCACCACCGAGTCTTGTATGAGGCTCTAAAACACGCCGTCAAGCATGGTCTGCTTATCCGAAATGTTGGGGAAGCAGTTGACCCGCCACGGCCGAACAGCAAAGAAATGTCGACATTGGAGCCAAACGATGTGCATCTCCTGCTAAATGCAGCCCGTGAGACTCCCTATTATACCTTGTTCTATACTGCTATTTATACTGGACTTCGGCGTAGCGAACTACTTGGGCTTAGGTGGCGGGACATTGACCTGGACTTGGCGACCCTCTCAGTTGTGCAGACACTACATCATGTACCTAAGAAGGGATACACATTAAGGGAACCCAAAACAAAACGTAGTCGCCGCCTTGTGGATTTGTCGCCATCACTAACGCTCTTACTGCGAGAGCATCGGAATACTCAGGAATTGGAAAGGCAACTACTCGGACGCCTAGTTATGCCTGACGACTTGGTGTTCTGCTACCCGGACGGTAATCCATTACCACCTAATAGTGTTACCAAGGCTTTTCACAAGCTAGCCAAATCTCTAGGGCTACCCAGTATCCGTTTCCATGACCTACGCCATACCCATGCCACGCTTATGCTGAGGCAAGGCGTGCATCCCAAGGTCGTAAGCGAACGGCTAGGGCATAGTTCAGTAGCAATAACACTGGATACATATTCTCACGTCCTACCAGGGATTCAGGCAGCAGCGGCACGACGCTTTGACGAGGGATTACAGAGGAAGACAGAAGAGGTGTCAGCGGAGAGGGTCGGTTAGCAATTGGTTAGCAATTTTCACTGTGCTGTGTCTTGTCTGGTCAATTCCCGTATCTAAAACTGGAGGCGACGACCGGATTCGAACCGGTGAATAGGGGTTTTGCAGACCCCCGCCTTAACCACTTGGCTACGTCGCCAAATTTTTTGGATATGCTCTCTCATTTTATGCCAAGATTAAAAATGA
>Ga0172363_10000392_pt1 | contig 32290 bp, 32 predicted proteins | sample LakKivs2_kivu2a2_FD_114541 | JGI IMG/M metagenome (GOLD analysis project Ga0172363, IMG submission 114541) | Sediment microbial communities from Lake Kivu, Rwanda - Sediment s2_kivu2a2 | ecosystem: Environmental > Aquatic > Freshwater > Lake > Sediment | place: Rwanda: Western Province, Lake... | reverse complement strand
TGCAATTACCTTTTTTGCAGTAGAGGAAGGACCTCAGAGTGTAGTTCCAATTTTCGAAAAACCAATACCATCTGAATCCGAAAAAAAATTACTACTTGATTTATTAAAAGATGTTGGTAAGTACGCAGAGGATGTTGGTGCGATTCTAACACTTGAGCCAGTTAACAGGTATGAAAATCATTTTTTCAACACTGTGGATAGTGCAATAAGTCTCTGCAAAGAAGTAGGAATTGAAAACATAAAAATCATGGCTGATACATGTGAACTTAATATAGAAGAAAAAAACATAAATGAAACAATTGAGAAGGCAGGCGATTATATTTATCACGTTCATCTAGCTGAAAACAATCGATTGCTTCCTGGCTACGGTCATATTAACTTTAAATCAATTTTTAAATCTCTTAAAAAAATTGGTTATAAAAAATATATGGCATTGGAATGCGCTGTGATTGGTAACGCTGAAGAGGAACTACCAAAGTGCGTTAAGTACCTGAAAAAGTGCTTGCAGTGAAATAATTTTAGTTTTTAACTTAGATTTATTCCCATGGATCATAACCTGATGGATTACCTGGTACCCACTCAGGAGGACAACGATAAGCCCTGTAAACATCGTTGTTTTGATAATCACCTGCGCTTCCCGGATAAATATATTGCCAGACAATCTCATTGAGTGGAGTTACCTCAAAGATTCTTCCAGTGTTACCCTCACAAATAAGAGTATTTCCATTTGGTAGACGCTGTGCTCCACTTATACGATCGCTATAGAATTTTTGTTCTCCATTTTTTTGCTCATATTCCCATACAATATCTAAGGTGACAGGGTTAAACTCAATAACTCTTGAATAGAATCTTAAATACCTAATTGGAAAACCTGAAATTCCGTAACCAGCATATCCACCGTTATCAAAGACAAGTATATTTCCTTCACCAGGAAGACCCTTTGGAATCATATGAGCATTATGCATACCAATAACCGGACCAAGCTTTTTACCAGCCTCGGTATTTTTAGAGTAATTCGGTCCAACTCTCCAAACAATCTTTCCCGTATGTCTATCAATAATCGCCATGAAACTTGCTTGTCGAGAATCAAGTATTATATTCCTTGGGTTAAATCTGCTATCACCCTCATCATACCAGTGATTTTCACCAAGTTCTGATATTGTATTTATGTGAAGCCATCCTTGAAACGTTGATCTAAATAAGTAAGTCATGGGTTGGTAATAAATACCTATCTTTGCTCGTAAATTAAATTCTATTTCCTTATAATGATCATTTGCATGCCAAACAAAATCTGTTAAATTTCCACTCCAATCAACCTCATAAATAACATCATCATCAAGCGGCCAGAGACTTATAGATCTATTAGTCAAAGTAGAACGAGCAAGAACCAATGTATTTCCTTCATTAACAAATTCTTGTCCTGGAGCATAGTATCCAACAGGGTTTCCTTCACGCTCAAAGTCATGGTGTTGTCTAGACCAATTATCATCCCAATTATTAAACTGCCATGTAAAATTTCCATACCAGTTTTCCTGAACTACATACTTTGATTCATCCAAACTATTTGATTCTAAACCTCCGATTAAAGATCCATCTGGTAACAACTTTGCCGGAAAACCCCTTAAAGACCAGTTGTGAATAACATTACCGCTCATATCGATTAAAAAAGCTGGGTCTTGACCAGCACAAATCAAAGTATATCCAATACATGGTCCAGTATTTTCACTGTTTATTAAACAATTTGTTTTAGCAGAATTAGATGTAACTATATTTGCAAACGAAGAAATGAATAAAAAAATCGTTATTAATACTAGATTTATTTTGATATACCTATTCATACTAATCTTCCTATCTTTATAAAATAAGTTTTTAAGTATATAATAATTATTATTAAATAAGATTTTGAAATAAGGTTATGATATAATATAGTCTATTGGGAATTTTGTTAAAAGTCTAGCTCCTTTATCTGTCACAACAACTACATCCTCTGTCGCCCATGTTGTTTTTATATCTTTATTATAAGCACCAGTTGTTGCGGTAAACACCATTCCTTTTTCAAAAATCCACTCGTTTATCAGTTCTTCTTCGCCTTCAAGTCCAATTCCATGACCACTTGCACCAGCTCCCTCTTCCCCAGCCTCCACATATTCATGCGTGTTTACAGCAGCAATAATTGCTTCCATTGCTTCGACACCAGGTTTTACAGCTTTTAAATAATTCTTCAATGCTTCTTTAGTTATCTGTGCAAGTTCTTTTTCTTTTTCAGTGATTTTACCGATACCCATGATTCTATCGTTATCAGAGCAGTACCCTTCATATTGAAGAATTACATGCAGCGAAAGAATATCGCCCTCCTTAACTTTTCTTTCAGTGGCGTGTCCCCAACCAACATTCCTAGATTCCATGAAGTTTGCATCAACATATTCAGCACCCATCGAATGACCAAGCTCCTCTATTTTTCGTTGAACAGCTTTTTCTGTTACACCGCGTTTAATGATACCCTTTACAAGTTCTTCACATATCTTGTCATTTATGCTAGAAGCTATTTCCAGAAGTTTTATTTCTTTCTCGCTTTTAATTCGTCTTTGAACCTTTACAATATTAGTGTCAATAGGTTCATTCTCAAACAAGCCTTTAAGCGATTCGTACACAGGCCATGGAATAAAATCTTTACCTTCAAAACCAATATTTTTCATTTTATTTTTACTTATCAAATCTCTGATTACATTATCTATCTCAGACCAAGGTTTAACATCGATCCATGGCTCCTCAGATAATGCACCGGTTATTCCTCTTTTAGCCCAGTGAATTGTATGGTCACACCAAAAAAGTGTGGGGTCGCCCTCACATGGCAAAACAATCAAAGCTTGATTATAACCAGGAACATCAGAAAAAAAACCAGGATAAGGTTTGATACCTGCTAGATAACGGCAATTTCCATGTCTCCATGCATCTGAGAATACAATGAGGAGATCGAGTTCTTTTTCTTTCATTATACTTTTTGTTTTTTCAATTCGCTTCAAATAATCTTCTTTTGTAATTGAAGAAAATAACATAGAATGTTGATATTATCGTTTGTTGATAAATTTTTCTGAAATAAAAACAATCTTGACATACATATTTAAATTGGAAACAATTTAACGATACTAAGATAATAGAAAAATCTTAAGGAGATGTGGAAAAGATATGAGCAAAATAGGTGAAGTTTTATCATCACAAGTAAAAGATAAAAGAGTTATTGCCTTCATGGTCCTAAAAGGCTTTGGAACCTTCGTTATCGTAACCGGCCTTATTGGGTTATCATTTATTCTTGGTCCTCTAAATCTTATTGTTAAATTTGAATATACAACAATTTTTGGAAACACCATATATGCTGTTGTTTTTTGTTTGCTACTCTGTGTTATAGGCGGTGCACTAGAGTTCCTTTCAGATGCGTATATTAAGTACTTATCCCGCGAAAAAAACTAGTTATTTGTTTTTAACAAAAATATCTAGGAAACGTTAAATATAATATACATTATTCGCAGATAAGGAGGCAAAATTATGGAAGCAAAAACCCCTAAAGAATTTTTTGAAAAGGTTTTGCCAGCAAGATTCGATCCGAGCAAAGCAGCTGGTGTAGATGCTGTTGTACAGTTGAATATCACTGGAGAGAATGGAGGAGATTGGTACATCATCATTAAAAACCAGAAACTAGAAGTAAAAACAGGGATACACGAAAATCCGGTCATAACAGCAAAAATGAAAGATACCGATTACGTAGACATGGTGAACGGAAAGATAACCGGTGACAAAGCATACATGACTGGAAAGCTGAGATTTAAAGGAAACATAAGCGTTGGCATGAAACTTAAAGGTCTTGGAATACTATAAAAATGGCTTTAAAGTTTTTTAACAAGTGTTTATCTGTCCGCCTGTTACATTAATTGCCTGTCCTGTCATAAAAGCTGCATCATCAGATGCTAGGAATACGACAACTTTTGCAACATCCTCTGGCAGGCCTATTCTTCCAAGTGGTGTAAAATTAGCCATTTCCTCGCGGATACTTTCAGATGTAGCACCCGCGCCACGTATTTGCGCACTCCATTCAACCTCACGGTCTTGCATAGATGTTTTTATAGAGCCAGGGCATATAGAGTTCACGTTTATACCATATGGAGCAAGCTCTTGTGCTAGACTTTTTACATAAGCTACAACACCATGTTTTGATGCATTGTAATGTGCCTGTGTGGCAACTCCTCCTTTTCCAGCCATTGATGCTGTGCAGATAATTTTACCTTTTTGCTGACTAATCATTTGTTTTGCAGCAGCTTGTGTGACAAGAAAAGTTCCTTTTAGATTTACATCCATATTAAAATCCCATTTGTCCTCTGGCATATCAACTACGTACTCCATTGATGAAACACCAGCGTTGCTAACTATAATATCAAGTGTACTGAATTTTTCTATAGTTTTTTTAATTAGATCATCTACATCTTTTTTAGATGTAACATCGGTTTTTAGCGCTAATGATTTTCTTCCCAGTGCTTCTATTTCTTTTGAAACTTGTTTTGCCTCTTGTAAATTGATATCGCTAACAACGACATCAGCACCATCCTTTGCCAGTGCTAAAGCTATTGCTCTTCCAATTCCTCTACCCGCACCCGTAACTGCAGCTACTTTATTTTCAAGTCTCATATTTTTTCCTCCTAAAATTCAGCCATCTGACCAAGATTTCTATAGCCTGTCATATCGTCTTCCCATAAGCTGTATGTTTGTCCCGTGATAAATTCCCCTTCTTTACTTGCTAAAAAAGCAACCAAATTAGCAAGGGCGTCTGGCTCACTTGCTACATTAATCAGTGGTGAAAACTGGATATAGATTCCTTCACCAGGAGGATCATTGTTTGTTAGTTCTGCACCTAGTACAAGTTCTTCATGCTCTATAAAACCTGGGCATATTGCATTAACTCGTATGTTGTTATTACGTACCTCACAAGACAGGCTGCGTAAAAAACCAATTGAAGCGTTCATCGATGCTGAATATACTGAAAGATTAGCAGGACCCGAAATTGCAGTTTTTGAAGTTAGTCCTATTATAGCACCGTAGTTATTATCCATCATATTTTTTAGTGCAGCCTTGGCGATATAGTACATGCTTTTCGTATTGAAATCCACGATTGTATCCCAATCATTTTCTGTAAGTTCCACGACTTCTTTGAATAAAGAGATACGGGAGCAATTAACTACAAAATCTATTTTACCATATTTTTTGATAGCAGCGTCTACTGCTTCCTTAATATCTTTTTCAGAGCGTACATCAACACCTAGCCCTACTGCATTTTTAAGTTCTGAAGCAACCTTGTTTGCCTGTTCTTTTTTAAGGTCTGTAACTACAAGTTTACATCCTTCTTTTGAGAGTTTCTTTGAAATCGCCTGAGCAATTAGTCCGTTACAACCAAAAACAATCGCGGTTTTATCAGATAGTTTCATACGCCTCCTCCCGTCTAATATTATAAGTTATATAGAGTAATACCTTAAAAACATTAAGAAAATTTCGAATCTATATCATAGATCGCTTGAAGGCATATTTCTAAACAATCTCGCATTACCCTGGGGTCAATGTTTTCAATTGTATCATTTATCGTATGATAAAAATTTGGCATATTTTTATCAGGCAAAAGTCCCACTAAGGCAGCGGATTTTACTTTTTTCATTGAGAATGCCATAGAATCTGTAAAACACATAACCGGTCCTCTTGTAACAGGAATATTTACTTTTTTACTTGCATTCTGCAGTATATCGCAAATTTCTGGTGATAATTTTATAGCACCCATCTCTTCTTTCGTATCAATATTCATCTTGCAATCTCTTCCTCCAACTAAATCTAAGTTGATACTATACACATCTTTGATACTATCAAAATATTTGGTTACAAAACGTTTACTTCCTCTTATACCGATTTCTTCGCAACCAAATGATACAATCCATAACTCTGAATTGGCCAATTTATTTTTTGGATCAGAAAAATACTGGGCTGCGGCAAGACTTACTGCAAGTGAACTTAGATTATCGTTAGCACCCATCACCGGTGTTTTTGATATAACCTTTATACCAAATGGAATTAAAATTGGAACAGGAGCAACTAGTAATGTTAAAAGAATAAGCTCTACAACCAGGGAAAGCGGAATAATTATTTTTATTATAGAAAATATTAGAAGAAGAGGGTTAAAAATTATTGGAAGTACCATGAAGATGCTTACTTTAGTTCCAAATCTTTTACCTAGAGGAAATTCCCAGTTTGAATCATGATGCCCACTTAAAATGATAATATTTTTCTTTTCTTTTGAAGGTTTTATTTTTGCAATCACATTTGTTGATTTTCTTTTTTTAAAAAGTGGGTCAATTATTTCCAAATTGTATATCTCATTTCCAACAAGAATTATGATTACAAATGCTGCTAATATTAGAGAAATTATTGGATAGTATAGAAAGAACGGGATTGCTATAATATAGAATAGAATCGGCCAGTGAAACATTACTCTATACGCCCCAGGTCTGCAGTAAAAATCATCTACTTTTGCTTCATCACAAAATGTTTTTAGGCGCTTTGCTAAGAGTTGAGCGCATTGTTCCTCTTCCTTACTACAGGGTGGTCTTGGCCCTATTTTTTCACAGACTTCTTTTATGAAATTTACCATGAAGTCTTCATGTTTTTTTGTACATCTCATTAGATACCGTTTATGAAACCCTGCGGGTTTTATTTATAGTTTTTGTAAAAATCATTATTGTGTTTTGCAACAGAATATAGATATATTTTATCATCAATTCATGTCTTCAAATTAAAGATGTAATAACGTGATGAAGTTATGACAGGTAATAATAAGATTTTAGAAATCGATCTTTCTTCAGAAAAAGTTAAGAAAAAAGAAATTCCTAAAGAAATAATAAAAAAGTATATTGGAGGGAAAGGTGTAGGAGCAAGAATACTCTTTGATCAGCTTAAACCAAAAACCGATCCTCTTGGTCCAGATAATTTGTTGATTTTTGGCACTGGTCCCCTCACTGGTTTATATTTATCTGGGGCTGAAAAACTTGGAGTCATTTTTAAATCTCCTCAAACAAACATATTTGGAGAAGCATACTGCGGTGGGTATTTTGCTCCAGCACTTAAAAAAAGTGGTCATGATTTTATTGTTATAAAAGGTATTTCTAAAAAACCTGTTTATCTTTTTGTAGATGACGATAATGTTGAGATTAAAAACGCAGACCATCTATGGACCAAGGATGCCTTTGAAACCGAGAAAATATTGAAAGAAGACCATGGAAAAATCTTCCAGGTGGTCTCAATAGGACCTGCTGGTGAGAATCTGGTGAAATATGCATGTATCACTCATGCAGAAGGGTTTCTTTTGGGAAGGGCTGGCGCAGGCACACTGATGGGATCTAAAAAACTAAAGGCAGTTATTGTCCATGGAACAAAGAAAATAGAAATCGTAAAACAACAGGAGATCGAGGCGTTCAAAAAGGACATTAATGAAAAACTGAAAGATAGAGGTATTTTGCTTGATGGAACCCCTGAGACTTTGATGTTGACACATTATATGGGTGCGTTGCCAACAAGGAATTGGACTGAGGGAGAATTTGATGGAGCTGAGCAAATTAATCTGGATAGGATGAAAGAAAGGCTCATTAAAAGGAAAAGAAGTTGCCAAGCATGTATAGTAGCATGTAAAAATATGTCTGAAGTAAAAGATGGCCAGTATGCAGGAACCCATGTTAGCGGACCTGAATATGAAACACTGTTTTCTCTAGGTGCACTTTGTGGTAATAGTAATTTAGAATCAATTGCAAAGGCAAATGAGCTATGTAACAGACTTGGAATGGACACCATATCTGCTGGAAATGTTATTGCTTTTGGAATGGAATGCTATAAAAAAGGATTACTTACAAAAAAAGAGCTTGATGGTGTTGACCTTGAGTTTGGTAATCACGAGGCAATAATTAAGATGATCAAAAAAATAGCAGAGAGAAAAGGAATAGGCGATGTTTTTGCAGAGGGCGTAAAGAAAGCGTCAGAAAAAATCAAAGGCTCACAAAAGTTTGCTGTTCATGTTAAAGGTTTGGAGCTTCCAGGATATGACCCAAGGGCAACTGAAGAAATGGCTCTTTCCTATGTATCCTCAGATAGAGGGGCTTGTCATCTGAGAAGTATCGCGTATAGACCTGATATGGTTGGAATGGAAGGCAAAGTGGAGATGGTAAAAGACTTAGAGGATTTCTATTCTGTTTGTGACTCTATGATCTTCTGTAGGTTTGTAACATATCCTGTGATGGGACCTATATATTGGGAGAACCTTGCAGAGCTGTATTCTATGGTAACTGAAAGAAAAATTACAAAAGAGGATTTGGTTAAAACTGGTGAGCACATAAACAATTTATGCAGATGGTTTAACGTCCGTGAGGGGGTAACAAGAAAAGATGATTATTTACCCAGTTTATTTAGTGTTGAGCCTCTAAAAAAGGGTCAGTATGATGGAAGGGTTGTTAAAAAAGAAGATTTCGATACAATGCTAAATGATTATTATAAACTAAGAAAATGGGATAGCAACGGAATTCCACCAAAAGATATGATTTAAACTAAAAAAAGAAGTGTGTACAAATGAAATTTAAGGTAGTAATAACTGATGCAGAATATCCCTCGTTTGATATTGAAAAAAAGGTTTTATCAAAACTTAATGTTGAACTATCTAAATTTCAATGTAAAACAGAAGATGAACTAATCAGGAATTGCAGAGATGCAGATGCAATACTTAATCAATACGCTAAGATGACACCCCGGGTTATTGAAAAACTTGATAACACAAAAATTATCGCTAGATACGGTATCGGTGTAGACAACGTAGATCTGAATGCTGCAACAAAAAAAGGTATATTTGTCACAAATGTGGTTTATGATATTTGTGATGTCGCAGACCATACAATTACTTTGATGCTTGCGCTCACTAGAAAACTTTTTTTTGTTGAGCGAAGTGTTAAAAAACTTGAGTGGGACTGGAAAAAATTCCATCCTATACGTAGAGTTAAGGGTAAAACAGTTGGAATAATTGGTTTAGGTAGAGTAGGTAGGCAAGTTGCTAAACGCATAAACAGTTTTGATGTTGAGATACTAGCTTGTGATCCTTATATTTCAGCCGATGTTTTTAAAGCATACAATGTAAAACGAGTTGATTGTAATACACTACTTAAGCAATCTGATATTGTAACCTTTCATGTTCCACTAAATGATGAAACTAGACATATGATTGGGACCAATCAACTAAAGAAGATGAAGAAGAAAGCGATTTTGATAAATGCTGCCCGTGGTGGAATTGTTGACGAAAAAGCATTATACAAGGCTCTTAAAGAAAAAGAAATCGCTGGCGCTGGACTCGATGTGTTAGAACAGGAGCCCATCCAGAAAGATAATCCTCTCCTAGGTCTAGACAATGTTATTATTACACCGCATATGGGCTGGTATTCTGAGGATGCTGTTGATGAAGTCCAAAGAATAGCTGCAGAGCAAGTATTAGAGTGTTTGCAAGGTAAAGTTCCAACAAATCTTGTAAACAAAGATTTATTAAAAAAACTGTGAGGTAATTGTTTATGAAAGCAGCGGTTTGGTATGGTGGTAAAGACATTAGAATTGAGGATGTACCTACGCCGAAAATAAAGGATGATGAGGTACTTGTTAAGGTAAAAGCTGTGTCTATATGTGGCTCTGATCTGCATGCGTATATGGGTGTATCTAAAAGGAGGGTACCACCGCTTGTTATGGGTCACGAGTTCAGTGGGGAGATTGTAAAGTTGGGAAGCTCTGTTAAAGGACTTAGAGAGGGTGACCATGTTGTAATTGAACCAGTTTTATCCTGCGGAAAGTGCATACCATGTAAACATGGGAGGAGTAATATCTGTGAGAATATGAAACTCGTCGGCCTACATTTAAGCGGAGCTTTTTCTGAATACGTATCTATCCCTACAAGTAAGTGCCATAAGTTGCCAGACTCTGTATCATTTGAAGATGCTTCTCTTGTGGAGCCTCTAGCTGTTGCTGTACATGCTGTAAATTTGACATCTCTTGATAAGGGCGAAGATGTCTGTATAATCGGATCAGGTGCCGTTGGGTTAATGACTTTGCAGGTTGCTAAGAGCAAGGGCGTTGGAAAAATTTTTGTTATTGATACGCTTGATTATAGGTTGGAAATTGCAAAGAAACTCGGTACTACAACAACTATTAATGCAAAAAAAGAAGATCCTGTAAAAAAGGTGCTGGCTGGTGGTGGAGTGGATATTGTTTTTGAGGCTGTTGGTCATGAGCAGACTGTACAGCAAGCACTTGCCATGGTAAGAAGAGGTGGAAGGGTCACGATAATTGGGATGCTAGAGGCGACAATGGAGCTAGGGATGCTTGATGTTACAGTAAAAGAAATCGAAATCAGAGGCACATATGGTTATACATCTAATGAGTTTAAACAGGCTTTGGATTTGATTGCAGCGGGAAATGTGAAGGTAAAACCACTAGTTACACATGTTCTTCCATTGAAAGACATTGAGAAGGGTTTTGAAATTTTATCAAAAGGTTCAGAGAATGTAATGAAAGTTGTACTGAAACCATGATAAAAAATTTATTCAGCTGTTTCTTTCCATATTTGTCTAAATTTTTTCATTGTAAGAAAATCAGCGTCTTTTTGTTTTTTTAACCAAATCAGTATTTCTTTGAAATTTGAAATTGCTTTTTCTCCAGTTCCGTAGAGTATCCTATGCTGATCATCTTCAGGTATATCCAAACCTATTTTTTCAAGTTCAATAAATTCCCATGGGTGGAAATAAAAAGTAATAACGTTATCTTTTTTGGTTTTGTTTTGTTTTTCTATTAATTTATCAATTTTCTGTTTTGCATCTTCTGCACCGATTGTTCTCCACAGGGGCCATATGTCGCTTTTTTCAAGTTCTTTTACATTTGGATCTGCTGAAACAGGTAGCTCTAAAATATTTAAATTTCCTTTTTTAGTCCAATCTTTTTCTGATGGGTGAAACGGAAGTACTTGTTTTTTGTAATGAGCAATTGAGTACGATGAATCTAAAAGATAATGAAATTTATTTAATGTGTTAATCATGTAAGTGTTTCCAAGTAGATATGGTGCTCTGAACGTAACAGGTTGTTCACCAAGTTTTTTGTGAATATCATTTGTTGATTTTTCAACTTGTAAGTATATGCCTTCATCGGACATAAATGATAAAGCTTCATGCTCATATGAATGATTACCAAGTTCGTGACCGCTTTTTTGGATTTGTTTGAATAGATCAAAATTATCGTCTATGATACTAGCAAGAATGTTGAAAGTACAATTAATCTCAAGTTGATCTAAAATATCTAGGATTTTTGGTAGACCCTTTTTTATTCCTTCACAACTTTTTGAAAAAGGTTCTGCATCGCGCTCAATATCAAAACCAATTAGTACAAATGTATTTTTCATAACAAAGTCATCTTTTTACAACAGATATACTTTGTTCTATTTTAAGGATTGACGTTGTTTTTTAAAAAAACTTTAAATAGACTCAGATTTATCAAAAGGCATGCAACCAATTGGCTTTAATAAAAAAAATTTTTCAGAAAAAATGGAAAAAAAAGGTATTGATTTCCTAATTGCCTCCTCTCCTGAAAACATATTCTATACATCAGGTTTACCTGTGAGACATGCAGAAGATAACCCTATTTTGTTTTCTCTTTCAAATCTAGTCCCCACGATGGTAGTTGTCCGTAAAGATGGAGAAGAAAGTGTAATTACTTGGGCAATATTTGATCCAGCTTTTACTTGGATTAAAGATTTTAGAGGTATCTTTAACAAAAGTGAGGCTACAGAAAACCTAGCAGCTATAATACAGGAATCTGGTATAAAAGAACCAACAATAGCTTTGGAAAGCGTGATTCCTTTGTACCAATATGAAGGTTTGAAAAATTCTTTTCCAAATGCTAAATTCGAAACAGCGGACGATATTCTACTGGAATTAAGACTAGTTAAATCAGCTGAGGAAATAGATCGTATAAAGAAATCAACACATATTGCAGAAAAAACAATACTTACAATGTTTGATGAGCTAAAAGAAGGTATTACTGATAACGAAATGCTGAAAATAGCAAAAACCACCATGATAAAAGAAGGAGCATCAGGATGGGACCATGTAACAATGAGCCTAGGGGCAAGCGACCCTGAGGCACCTGGAACAGGTGTAAAGATGAAGAAAAATGAAATGACAAGGTTTGATATCGGTGCGATCTACAAAGGGTATTTTTCTGATGTTAGTCGCCATGCAGTACTTGGCAAGATTCCTTCTAGCGTGGAGAAAATTATTGGTGAAATAGTAGATGTGCAGAAGAAATGTACAGATGCGATAAAACCTGGTGTTCCTACTATGGATATACTAAATATGGCAACTGAAGCTTTTGAAAAAATGGGCGAAGAGGTCCCACTATTCCCAACATGTCATAGCATTGGTCTAAGATGTGAAGAAATTCATCTTTTTGATCCTATTCTATCTAATGAAAGAGTTTTTGAGCAGGGCATGGTCTTTGATTTAGAATTTTGGTCACCATTTGAACAATATAACAATAGACTAATAGGAATGGAGGATACTTATTTAGTTAAAAAATCTGGTTGTGAAAGGATATCAAAACTAGATCAAACATTACTTGTAAAATAGAGTTAATAGGTGTTTTGATTTGAGAAAAATAGGTGCTGCCGTAATTGGTATGGGGGCTGCTGGCTGTCTTCATGTGGAGTCTTATAATTCCCTTAAAGAAAAGGCTAAACTTTTAGCGATATGCGATTTAGATAAAGAATGTGCAGAGACAAATGCTTGCATGTATGAAGCTGATGCATGTACAGATTATCGTGATATTTTGCGTCGTAAAGATGTAGAGATTGTGGATATTTGCCTGCCACATCATCTTCATGCTGACGCTGCTGTTGCAGCTGCAGAAGCTGGAAAAAATATACTTGTGGAAAAACCGATAGCCACTAATTTAAAAGATGCAGATAGAATGATTTCTGCAGCTAAAAAAGCGGGTGTTAAATTGATGGTTGCTGAAAACCATGCTTTTATTCCTGCGCATCAAAAGGCAAAAGAGCTTGTTGACAAAGGAATAGTTGGTAGAATATTTCTTGCCAAGGCTTACGAAGTAGTCGGCGATGTGCCTGTTGTTGATGGTACATGGAAAACAACACCTGAAGCAATTGGAACACTACTTGATATGGGCGTTCACCGGTTTTTTGTTCTACGCTGGATTGTTGGAGAAATAAAAACCGTTTATGCTATTGCAGAAAAATTAGTATGTGATGTAGAAACAGATAATGATGACAACGCAGTAATTTTACTAAAATTTAAAAATAAGGCACTTGGAGAAGTAGATGTAAGCTGCTGTGTTGTTAGTGAACCAACCAATAGACTTGAAATTTATGGAACTGAAGGAACAATACTCGAGGATCATATGTGGGAACAGCCACTGATGTATGATTCACACAAAACAGGTTTTGAAACCGAGGGCTGGTTAAAACCACATATTGAACATGCACCGTTTCCAGGTTACTATGGAATATCTTTTAAAAATGAAGTAGAACATTTTATTGACTGTGTTAGAGAGGACAAAACACCAATAGTTACTGGTGAACTCGGTAAAGAAGCATTAAAGGTTGCTCTGTGTGCCTATAAATCCGTTAAAACAGGAAAAACACAAAACATTGACTAAAATTTTTTTATTTTCTAAAAATTTTAACAGTATGTAAACCATTCTTTTGAATCTTTATTGAAACAATTTGCTCGTCATCTTTTTTTACATCTCCCTCAGAAACTGTGATATCAAATCCATTTGGATATTGAATCTTGGGAACATAAATTGTGGTAGGAGCCTTAACTTTTTTATCTTTATCAAATTCAAAAATAAATATTCCTTTTTTTGTGTTAAATTCCATCTTTAATGGAGTACCAGCAACAGATATAAAATGGGGACGACAGAATCCCTCTATTGCTCTTCCACCTGAGTTGATATCTTTATGCCAATCCACGGTTTGCTGATCTCTCGAAAATATAGAAAAATCCTCAAGATTCCATAGATCGCCCCATTCATTACAGTTTTCTTGGTTGTAGTTCCACTGACATGAATTTAATAGATTTGCATCAAGTGCATCATAGTACCACGAAAGAGCTTTTATATGTGATTTCCAAGCTTTCTTTGGTTTTTCTTTAAATATTTTATATGCTTTTTTATTGTTGATATCATAGGGTAAACCAAATTCACCAATTATTGTTGGACTGCCACCTGAAAATTTATATGACATTTCTTTAAGTCTTGCAATTTGCCTAATAAATGCTTTTTTTATTGCCCCTCCTCCAAATAGTATTTTACTATCAATAAAATCATAGCTAAAAATATCCATAAACCGATGAAGACCCATGGTCGCAACATCATACCAGTGTAGAGCATTTACAATATTGCCGGGAAGAACAAATTCAATATCCTTGCCTTTAAGAATTGTTTCAGCAGGACCTTCATAAAATATTATTGTATCTGGATTAATACTTCGTAGTTCTTCACTATATTTTCTTATAAAAGGGGATAGATAGTCATGGAAATAATTAACTTTTTTTCCATTTCTTTCAACAAAATAATCATTGTTTAATATAATGGGTTTGCCGTTTTTGTCTAAACCATATACGCCTTCTTTTTTCCAAATATCGCCAGATTCATTGATCCAACATGAAACTTTTTTTGGATTTATTTTATCATTACGAGTTACTTTGATACTTAAACCTTTTACCTCTTTATATGGTACAGTTCTTGTAAATCCCGCACCTGTCACTATCGCGTCAAATGGAGTAAAATCATAACCAATTGATTCTTTTATTTTATTATTTGATCCATCTACTTTTATACCAATAAAACCAATTGTTGGTTCATTGAGTGAATCAAAACCAAGAACATGATTCATGTCTTTTGTTCTAATGGCGATTTGTTTTAATGAATTAATATAATGGGATTGTAAATAATCCTGAACATTTTCACCATCAATTATGCATGATGGAGCAAAATCTCTACCTCCAAAGAATAATGTAAACATGGTTGCGCATCCAAACTGTGCTCTGCTTTGGGACCAGGACATCAATGGATAAGCACTGGGATTTTTTGGATCATATAAATACTGCATTATCCAAGCAGCACCTGCCTCATGGAACTTTTTAAAATCAATACCTACTTTTTCAAAAGTCCAACCAGGTGCTCCATCCCCTCCACTCATTCGACTCCAGCAGTCCTGATGAGGGTCTATGAAAACATAGAATCCTTTTTCCCCTGCAATTTTTAGAACCTCTTCAATATAGCCAAGAAATTCTTTTTCATACTGATTTGGACCAGCATGCTCAATTGCTTCCCATGTAACTAAAAATCTTAAACAATTAAAACCCCAGTGTTTAAGCCTGGTTAGATGTTCTTCGGCATCTTTTATTGGAACTGGATGACCAATAAAAGAAACATCTTTGTGATTACTAAAATCTGTTTTTATATGAGTGGCTCCATTGGGACTTGTGGGTATTTTTGAAGATGCAGTGAAATTTACACCTCGAAGTAAGGTTTTCCGTCCGTATTCATCAACAAGCCAATCTTTTTCTATATGAAGTTTCTTTGTTCTCCCCAATTATTATACCTCAAAATTTTTTTATTTAGAGGAAGCTACTTCTTCTCTTGCTTCCTTAATCCACCTGATGCATTGCTCAACCATTTTTTTAATTGTACCAAAATCACCGGACTTTACCAAATCTTTCCTGATTAAATTTGAACCAATGTTTAATGCAGATGCCCCTGCCTTTATCCAACTAGAAATGTTCTGACTGTTAAATTCAACTCCACCAGATGGCATTAATTTAAAATATGGACAAGGACCAAGTACCGCCTTTACAAATTCAGGTCTTACTACACTACCTGGAAACAACTTTACAATATCTGCACCAGATTTGCTAGCACTATAAATTTCAGATGGTGTCATACAGCCTGGAATATAGGCTATATTTTTCCGGTTACAAACCTTAGCAACTTCTGGATTAAAAATAGGACCAACAATAAAGTTAGCTCCAGATTTTATAAACCGCTCTGCAGTATCTGGCTCAAGAATAGTTCCAGTGCCCAGAATTAAATTTGGTAGTTCTTTATCATGCCATTTAACTAGCTCACTAAAAACATCATATGCCTGTTCACCGCGGTTTGTAAACTCAACAACTGTTGCTCCGCCATCAGCGCAAGCCTTTACAATTTTCTGTGTAATTTTTATATCTTTATTAAAAAATACTGGCAAGAGTCCAATTTTTAATATCTCTTCAACAACTTCATTTTTTGATAGATTTGGCACGTATAATCACCTAGAAATTCTTCCTGAGGTTAATCCTTTCATTAGTTTTTCTACTTCATCTATTTTAATTACACATGAATCCCCATATATTGTATGTTTTAAACAAGAGAATGCAACAGCGAAATCCAAGGCTTTTTGGCAATCACTTTTTTGAAGAAGCATATGAATTAGACCCGCGGCAAAAACATCACCAGCTCCAACCCTATCAACAATATGTGTGATATCATAATTTGGGCCTGTGTACAGTTTTTTTCCATCGTATAAAACTCCTGACCATTTGTTATGACTTGCACTAATGCTTTGCCTGAGAGTTATGGCAATATATTGAAGATTAGGAAAACGCTCCTTTAATTTTTTTGTTACAAACAAGTATCTGTCCGCCTCAATTTCACCCTTAGAAACATCCACACCAGGTGCCTTGATTCCAAATACTTTTTCTGCATCTTCCTCGTTACAAATTAAAACATCAACATATTTTAACAAATCTGACATGACTTTTTCTGGTGTTTTACCCCATTTCCAAAGTTTTCCTCGATAGTTTAAATCACAGGAAATAGTTAATTTCATTTCTTTTGCTTTTTTTACTGCTTCTAAGCATGCATCAGCTGCACTTTCACTAACAGCTGGAGTAATTCCCGTCCAATGGAACCATTTTGCATCAGAAAAAATCTTAGACCAGTCGATAACCTTTGGTTTAATATTCGCAAACGCTGAATTTGCTCGGTCATAAATCACTTTGTTACCTCTATAAGTCGCACCGGTTTCAACAAAATAGATACCAAGTCTATCTTGTGTACGAACGATGTTATTTACACCAACATCAAACTGTCGGATATAATTTAAACAAGCATCCCCTAGTTCATTTTCCGGTAGACACGTTACGTAATCAACTGGAGTTCCAATGTTTGCAAGCGCTATGGCAACATTTATTTCTGCTCCTGCATAAAACACATCAAAGGATCTAGCTTGAGTAAATCTTAAAAAACCTGGTGGAATAAGCCGCATCATTACTTCGCCAAATGTAACAACTTTCATAGTGTTTTCCTGTAGCCATGATAAACTATATAAAAATTATTACCTCGGTTTTAAGCAGTGCTATTTAGTAATTTATATCTAATTTATTTAAAATAATCCGATTAATTTATATGTTAGTAATTTTATAAAGATATTAGAATCATGTTATCAAGAAAACAAAAATTAGCACTTGCCTCTGCATCTATTGGGGCAGGATTGGTTCTTTCATTGAGCTCTAATGTAATACCATTACTTTTGGACCCGATTGCAAAATCTGCTTTTTTAAAAGAATCTGCCTTTTTTATTGGAATTGTAATTGGTATTACTCAGCTACTAGGTATAGTTATTCCTCCAGTTATTGGAACAATTAGTGACAACACATGGACAAGATTTGGAAGACGAAGAATATATATGATTATCTTTGTCCCGCTCACTGTTGTAATGATACTTATTATGTCAATTATTGGTACTAAAATAGCAGTTGGGATGAGCTCGCTTGAAATCTTTATTATTTTTGCAATTTGTATAACGCTACTCTATATTTTTCTAAATCTTTGGAATTCAACATATTGTGCGCTGCTTCCTGATTTAACAGAAGTCAAAGAACGGGGGGAAACAAGTGGATATATGCAGGCTTTCAACATCCTTGGAACAATATTGGCTTTTGGAACAGCAGCTGCAATTTGGGAAACAAATCATACATTAACTTTAGTTATTTTTGCTATTATTATTTCTATTTTCCCGTTTATAACGATTCTAACAATAGATGAAAAAAAATCAGTTAAAAAAGTGATAAAAGAACCCTTATCATCAATTGTTAAAGATTTTGTTAAAGAAAAAGAGTTTGTAAAATTTATGATTTGCTCAATGTTTTGGTGGTTTGCAATAGGAACACTTCAACCGTTCTTTGTCCTTTTTGCAAAAAATACACTGGGTTTGCAAGAGTCATCTGCGTTGATTTTTATGGGAGTGTTTACAGTAGTCCTTGTTGCTTGTGCAGTTCCTGCTGGCATTTTTGCTGATAAAATTGGTAAAAAACTCATTATTAGTACCGGTGTTTTAATTGCAGCTATTGGTCTTGCAATGGGTGCTTTTACAACTAATCTAACACTAATTTATATTGCAATGGGACTAACTGGACTTGGATTTGGAATGATTATTGTTTTAAACTTTGCATTAACAGCTGATCTACTTCCAAAGGGTAAAGAAGGAAAATTCATGGGACTAGGTAACATATTTTATGCTGCACCACAGATGTTTGCAGCACCTTTTGTTGGTTTTCTAATAAGCACATTTAATGATAACTACCAATTGATCTTTTACGTTACACCAATATCATTAATCATAGGTTTCATTTTACTGCAAAGAGTGAAAATAACAACCTAAATTTTTTAAAAAATGAAACTATTTATATCATAATACTGTTAACAATTTTCCATAAAAGGGAGGTTGATTAGTTATATGGCAACAAAAGAAGAAGTTATGAATGGATTAAATAAAGTAAAATCTAGACTTGATGACCCAGCAACAAAAGAAAAATTTAAGGATTTTACAAAAAAGATGCAGTTTATGTTTACAGATCTTAACACAAATTATGTGCTGGATGTTGTAAATGGGCAAGCAAAATCACTAAAGGAAGAAAGTGTTGAAAAACCTGATATACTTGTTACAATAAAAAGTGATGTTTTCCTTGGAATTCTTGACAAAAAAATTAACCCAGTCACATCATATATGACCGGTAAGATAAAGGTTAAAGGCGCAATGGGTGATTTATTAAAACTGCAGAAAATAATGTTTTAGATAAATCAATTTAATCTATAATTTAAGTTTATTCAAAATTGGGGAGGATCAAATGGATCTTGAGGGCAAAGTAGCAATTATTACGGGAGCGGCATCAGGTATTGGTAGAGCAACTGCAGTTTTGTTTGCAAAAGAAGGCGCAAAAGTAGTTGTTTCAGATATAAATGATTTTGGTGGAAATGAAACTGTCAAGATGATAAAAAAAGATGGAAAACAAGCAATTTTTGTTCATGCAGATGTATCAAAAGAAACAGATGTTAAAAACATGGTAAAAACTGCAAAGGAATCATTTGGTAAGATTGATATTTTAATAAACAACGCTGGAAATGTCCTTGTAAAACCAATTGCTGAAACAACAGAACAAGATTTTGAAAAAGTGGTAAATACAAACTACAAAAGTGTTTTTTTCTGCACAAAACATGTTTTACCATATATGAAAAAAGGAAGCACAATAGTTAACGTTTCATCTATTTCTGGTCATGTAGGGCAAATAAATCATGCAGTTTATGGTGGAACTAAGGGTGCAATAATTGCTCTTACTCGAGCACTTGCATGGGAACTTGCGCCACTTGGCATTAGAGTAAATAGTATTTCTCCTGGTAGTGTTGAAACTCCAATGCTACTTGGTGATGTGGAAATTGAGGCAAAAAGACTTGGTGTTTCAATGGATAAAATAAGAAAAGAGCGATCTGATATTGGTGCCTTGCATAGATGGGCTGATCCAAAAGAGATAGCTGATGCAATACTTTATCTTGCTTCTGATAAATCATCATATGTTACAGGAACTGATTTACTAGTTGATGCTGGTTGGGCTGCTGGATAAAGAAAAAATCTATTTATATCCTGCCAATATTTTTTCTATGTATCTTTTACCAAAGATCTAAGAAAAACTATATATTGAGGACTTTGAATAACCCGTTTTTATTTAGTTATTACTGTTTTCAGCCATAAAAACAGCTAGGGATCACTGTTTCCCCTAACGTTTTTACCTTTTACTTGTTGTTTTTCTATCAGGGGTTTTTCAAAACCCTCTATTATATTATTTGATGTGCCGTCCTCTCCGCCATAAATGGCGGAGCTTCCTTTATGACACGTTAGGCAGGCGATGCAAAGCCGTTCAAAGAGGTTTGTTGTAGTCGATGATCACGGACATACTGAATCACTGTTTCCGTGTCAGCATCGCCAACAGTTCTGTAGAATTTTCCTGGGCTCCAGAAATGCCCTCTAGAATATCTGGCTCGAAAAATTGGTATTTGCTTGAAAATTTCTCGAGATGACGCTCCTTTGAGCAGATGAAAAGCCTGGGAGACACTCATGGTTGATGGCAATTCAACAACCACGTGGATATGATCTGGCATCACACTCATCTCAATAATTTTGATGTGATGCCTATTTGCGATTTCGCGCAAAATTTCTTCACAAAGGTTTTTAATGCCTTCTTGCCTAAACATATTGTACCTATACTTGGGGCACCATTCAAGGTGGTACAAATTCTGGCCAATGCTATGGCTACCGCTAACTAATTCCATAATTTGTTGCTCCTGGGCAGGCATTTCTATGGCACCTGTTGAAAGCAGGTGCACCTGCCCAGTAAGCAATAACAATTGTCTGAAGAAAAATAGCGCGATTCATCCCCATACTAAAGTCTGGGGATTTCTCGCTTACAAAATGTTAACAAATTAGGATGGGAAGATAATGGATAAATATATTGATGATATTTTGTATAAAAATGATCCTTATTATAAACCAAAAAATATAGCAAGAAGTCCAAAATATAATAAAATTGCAATTCTAACTTGTGAACGAATATAAAGAGTCTTAATAAGAGCGCCCCAAAGATTTCTACTTTTTCTATATTCCATTACAAAGATATAAAAGAAGAATGTTACAATACAAAAGATTATTATTACTACTATATACGAAACAATCAATTCCCAAAAAGGTGTTGATTTTTCTGAAATTTTTTCATATACATATAATGATTCTAGAAGATTAAATAACAAGGGAATGCCTACTAAAACCGTTGAGATTATCAGTGCTATCAATAGGCTCTTCTTGTCTATTTCCATTAATTGCTGAATTATCTATTGTATATTAACATTTTTGGAGAGGATTATACTGATTTTCATTACTTTTTCATAAATCCATCTATATCTTTTAATAAATCTTTTGATTCTGTCATATCCTTAATATATTTTTTGAATCTTGGCGCACGTCTATCAAGAATAACTGCTACACCACGATCGTTCTCATCACGAATCAAACGACCAATAGATTGTAAAAGTTTACGAGCAGTTGGCGCCTCAACCGTGTACTCCCAACCTTTCCTAAACTTAACTTCATAATATTGTTGCAAACCACGCTGCCTAGCAGTAGGTTTTGGATATGGTATACCAACAATAACAGCTATCTCAAGCTCCTCCGCAGGAAAGTCCATTCCTTCGCTAACCCTACCACCAATAACAGAAAACATAGCGGCAGCCTTTGTTTTCCTATAACCAGATTGCTTAAAATCAGATACAACATCCATAAGCTCAGATTGTGACATTCCTTGCTGCTCAATATAGAGACCACGTTTAATATCCTGCTTGATACCATCATGTAAAAAAGTTGACATGATATCAAAACTAGGATAAAACACCATAGTGTTCCTAGAAAAACCATTACATATATCAACAATATGTTTATGCATCCTAGGAACAATTTTTTTGTCCTTCATTATCTCATCATACTTGGTTGTGACATCACGAACAAAAAAAACACGCCTGTTGTCCAATGGAAACGGCGATGAGTAAGCAACAAGTTCAGTATCATCTGGCAAACCAATAGAATCACGGTACTCCTCAAGAGGCTCAAGTGTACCAGACATATGAATCGTTGAGTGGAAAGCCTTCATTACCTCAGTTCCAACACTCGGATCCAGACAAAAAGCTTCTATACGTGGGTTTCTACCATCTGAATCATCAACCACAAGCTTTGCATACTGTTCTATAACTAGTGAGAACCAGAAATCCAAAAAAACACCGAGCTTGTGAAGATAAGAACGAGGAAGACCACTTTCTTTTTCTTTGTAATCACGTATCTTTTCACCATACGCTATAAGATCGCCTATTATATCATGGAATGTTTTACTTGTTATACCAAGTCTGGATAATACCTCTGTTTCAAACTCATGGGAGGGTATGAAAGCATCGTTCTTTTCAATTGGTAGTTTTCTAAGACCGTTCTCAAGCATCTCATAAACATACGTGTCTCTAATATCACTGATAATATTGATAAGTAGTTTGCAGAAATTAGAGACAGAAATCCTGCCACCGGCAAGAGAAGGATCACCATGCTTCTCAGCCTCAGAAATGCAACTAGTAAGCATCCACATGCTAAGCTGCGCAGAAAACAAATCACGGATGTAATCAGGGAGGTTATGAGCCTCATCAACAACAAGAATCATATCCTCCTCAGACACTGACAACCAATCAAAAAGCATGTTGCGAATCATCGAATCAAAAACATAAACATAAGGTACGACAACAAGTGGTGACTCACGAACTAACAACTTATTAATCTCATATGGGCAAACCTTTTTTTTCTCACAAATTTCTATGAACTCCTCAGCTGTTGGAAGATTCTTTTTTGTCCATTTAACTATGTTCTCGACTTTTTCTTTATCTACAACAAAATTCCTGTAATAAACACAGCCTTTGTCCTTTTTTCTACCAGTAATTCTAGCCTTCTTTTTTTCACTTGAACAAATCTTTGACAATTCTTCAGCTGTACCTTTGGATAGTTCCGGGTTGTTGCGAGCAAGTATGCACATATTTGCTCGTCCTTGTATACCAACACCAAAAACTTTTTCTTTACCGGTTTTTAGTTTTTTTCTAATTGCTCTAAGCTCAATTATTACTTGTCTCTGCTGAGCATTTGTACGAGTCGTATAAATGATTTTTTTGTTATTCTCAGTGGCGAACTCGAGAGCTGATGTAAGAGCACAAATAGTTTTACCAGAGCCTGTGCCTGACTCAAAAACTAGGTTCCCACGGTCAGCTAACGTATTTTTTATGGTTTGCATTATCGCAGTCTGGTTTTTACGTGGTTTATAGGGGAACAGATTCATCTAAGGAGATGGTATGCATGTTCTATAAATAGACTTGTTGTTGACATGGCTGAAAGTATTAATTTTTAATATATAGGTGATGTTTTATAGGCTCAATATGTTAGATTGATGGTTTATGGTTGAAACACCATTTGATGAAATAAAAAAAATGCTATCAAATGAAATACCTTTAGAATTAGTTAGTAAAATTCCTGATAAATGGGAAAAAATCGGGGACGTAGTGATAATCAAGTTACAAAAAGAATTAAAAAAATACAAGAAACAAATAGGAAGAACATATGCTGATGTTCTTAACTGCAAAACAGCCCTAGAAGATATTAGCGGAATAACTGGTGTATATCGCGAGCCAAATGTTGAAATTATCTATGGAAAAAAAGAAACTGAGACAATACATAGAGAGAACAACATCAGGTACAAACTTGACCCGCGAAAAATAATGTTCTCATCTGGAAATATGGATGAACGCATACGCATGGCTAAAATTTCTAATTCTAAAGAAACAGTTGTTGACCTCTTCGCTGGCATCGGCTATTTTACTTTACCAATCGCAGTGTACAGCAAGCCAAAGAAAATATTTGCATGTGAAATAAACCCTGTTTCCTACAAATATTTGTGTGATAATATTGTTTTGAATGATGTTACTGATATTGTTCAACCTTTGTTGGGTAATAACAAAGAAACTGCACCAAAAAACGTAGCTGATAGAATTATTATGGGATATATAGAAAACACCCACAAGTTTTTACAAACTGCTATAGATTGTTTGAAAAACAAAACAGGAATCATTCATTACCATGAAGTCTGTCCAGATGAACTATTTCCAGATAGACCATTGAAACATGTTCTTAAAGCATCTGAAAGAAATGGTAAAAAAGCTAATCTCTTAAAATATAAACATATTAAATCATATGCTCCTGGTATTGGCCATTATGTGCTTGATATTAAAATAGGTTGAAAGATGAAAAGAAAAATCAGACTCTATATTTATCATATGAACGAGGATGACCCAAAGAAATGCAGTGCGAAAAAGCTTCATAGGTTTGGTTTTGCTAAACTTGAGAAGAATATTAAAAAATTACCAAAACATGCAATCCTTTTGAGTCCTTTTGCTGAGAAGAGTCTTTCTAAAGAAGATCTATCAGTTGCCGAAAAAGTTGGTATCTTGGCTGTTGATTGCTCTTGGGAAAATGCAGAGCAACGTTTTCAGGAGCTTAGTAAATCATATGCACTAAGGGCTTTACCATTTGTTGTGGCAGTTAACCCAGTTAATTACGGTAAACCATTTAAGTTAACAACTTTGGAGGCTTTTGCAGCATCGCTTTATATCCTTGGCGAGGTTGATTACGCTCTTGAAATTTTAAAAATCTACAACTGGGGTCCTCACTTTTTGGAATTAAATAAGCAACCTTTGGAGGATTATAGAAAAGCGAAGAATAGCACAGAAGTTATAGAGGCTATGAAACACTACATATAAATATTATATCTTAAGATATCTGTTAGAAACCGTCTGGTGAAAAATTATGAAACAAACACTTGAAATGTTTTTCAAACCACGCAGTATTGCTGTTGTTGGTGCATCAGCAAATCCAACAAAAATAGGTCATGCTGCACTTAAAAATATTCTCATATCAGATTATCAATGCAAACTTTATCCGATTAACCCTGATGATAAAGAAATCCTTGGTTTGAAATGTTACAAGAAATTGACTGATGTTCCTGGTCCTATTGATCTCGTATTAATCTCAGTTCCATCTCCAATCGTTGCACAGATTGTTAAAGACTGTGTTGCAAAGAAAGTAAAATACATAATAATTATCACATCTGGTTTCAGTGAAATAGGTAATTACAATGGAGAAGAAGAAATTAAAAAAATCGTAGAAGGAACTGGGATACGGGTTCTTGGTCCAAATACTATGGGATATAAAAATGCATCAGATAGTATTGACTGCTCCTTTGTTTTTGGTGTACCTCGTAAGGGAAATCTTGCACTTATAAGCCAAAGCGGTGCCCTAGGTGTTGGTATGATTTATCTTGCAAATAACGAGTTCGTCGGGCTTTCTAAAATAGTAGGTATGGGCAATAAACTCGATATAGATGATGATGATTTGATCGATTATTTCAGTAAAGACCCTGATACAAAAGTAATTGGGTTATACATTGAGGGAATCAGAGATGGAAGAGCTTTTATGAATAGTATAAAAGCCTGTGATAAGCCTGTTCTTGTTGTAAAAGCAGGGCGAAGTGCATCAGGTGCAAGGGCGACAGCATCACACACAGGTTCTATGGCAGGTAGCGATGAGATATACGGGGCTGCAATCAAACAGGCAGGTGGGATAAGATGTCGAGATATTGTGGAACTTTTTGATATGGCACGAGCATTAGCAGTTCAACCGCCAGCACAGGGAAACCGTATAGGGATTATAACAAACGGAGGAGGGGTGGGAATACTTTTAAGTGATGCCCTTGAGGAAAATGATCTTGTGATACCAAAACTCTCAGAAAAAACATACAATAAAATCAAAAAAGTACTACCACCGGTTGTAAAACCAAACAACCCAGTTGATCTAGTTGGAGATGCAGGGTTCTATCGTTATTGGTCAGCAACACAAGCATTACTACAAGACCCAAATATTGATGGTATTATCGTCGCATCAGTACATGCAGGATATGCAAGGCCCAGAGAATATACTGGTGCTATACTAAAAATGGTTCACCAACAAAAACTACATGAAGAATACAAAAAACCTATTCTTGGTATGTGGGTTGGTGGAAAAGAATTTGAGGATTTGGTTTTAGACCTTAAATCAGTTGGGGTTCCAATTTATCCATCTTCTTGGAGAACAGCACGGGTTATGTGGGCGCTCTGGCAAGAAGGAGAGAGAATTAAAAGAGAAAGAAAGACTAAGTAAAAAGTAGTTTGCTATATCTCTATTTTTAAAATTATTTTTTGATGGTATTTTATTGCCCATGGGTTCATATCCCTTCCCCTGCATTCATATGTTTCCAACAGGAGAAAAACCATTATTTTTCACACATCGATGTTTTTGTGGGTAAAAAAAGAGATTTAAACCCTAAAATAAAGGCAGATCAGTGTCTAAATCTCCCTAATTAATAGTAAAAATATCTCAAAAAATATAATTATATACTATAAAACTTATTCAAATAGTGAAACAGGGGGAAAGTAATGAACAAGAAAACATCTAAAATAGTCGCACTTCTTCTCTGTTTTATCTTGTTTGTTGTCACGTTTTCTGGTTGTATTGAAAATGAGCAAAAATCAGAAAAATCAAAAGAAACAATACTACCAACAGTTAAATTAGACCAACCTTCTATTCTCCCGGATTGGAAAGACGGAGAATACCATGATTACTATGAAACAACAGACATGCTATCAGACTTTAAGGTCAAATATCCCGATTTGGTTAACTTATTTTCCATTGGTAAAAGTGTTCTTGGTAAAGATATTTGGTGTATTAGAATAACAAATGAAAAGAACAATAAGGCAAAATTATCTTGTCTTATTGATGGTTGCATCCATGGAAGTGAATGGGAGGCAGGAGAAGCATGTCTATATCTCGCTGAATATCTTCTCATAAATTTTGATACCAATGAAACAATTACTTATATACTAAATTCATCTGAAATTTACATCATTCCTTTAGTAAATCCTGATGGTAGACAAATAGATTATAGATTTAATGACAATGATATAGATTTGAACCGTAATTTTGATGTCGATTTTGGTAGTTTAAGAGGATGTAGTATACCTTTAGGTAAGTTATTTGGTCGTATAAAAATTCCTTACATAGAAACACCACGCTTGAACAAATGGTTCCCAAAAATTTTTCCACCAATTCTTATGAACTGTGGTCGCCATCCTTTTTCAGAACCTGAAAGCCAAGCGATTAAGGATTTAATGAAGGAACTTAAGAATAATGATTTTTCTTTCTATTTTAATTGTCATACTTCTGGTCTTCTCTTTTATACCCCCTGGCTGGCTTTTAAACCTCCTTTTGAGATGCCAAAACAGGAACAATATATCTACAATTATGCAAAAGAATGGATTATTGAGAATACAGACTATGAAACTGGGGATACTGTTTATAAGAGTGGTGGTATTATTTATAAGATGAGTGGCGCAGTAATGGATTGGTGTTTCAAAGAATTTCGCATTCCAACATTTACGTTTGAAATTCTATCATGGGATTATGAACCAGCATCTTATGCGGGCAAACATGACCATCTTGTCCATTGGATGAATACAACTCTACCATTTTTTATGTATCTTCTTGTTAACATTGATAATCTGCGTCAATGGAAGACACCTGATATTCAACCTTCTTTGCCTGAAGATGTGCCACCGGAACCCTTACAGTAATCTTTTTGTATCTATAAAAAGAGATTTGAACTTGAAGTCTAAATCACTTCCCCTGCACTAATTTATACCGATTTTATTTCAATAATGAATCTTTTTATACTTTCATTTTATTAATTCTATCTGTAATCTCTAAAACAATATCAATCTGTTTATCTAAGATTGCATTATCTCTAATTTCATCTGGGATTCGCATCTCTAATAAATTATTTCTCAATATAATTAATGGATTAAATTCTATTATTGATAAGATCATCTTCTGGGTATTAAAGTCTAATAGATTTTTGATATAATCTTCATCATCACCTTTTATCATATAGCTCTTATCGAAAAAAGTAGAGCCTACCGTTATATTCTGCATTTTAAGGGCTCTCCGAATTTTTACTTGAAATTTATCTCCGCAGACAAACATCATTTTATTTGTTTGAATATTTAATTTTACTCTTATGTACACCCAAGACCTTCCATGGGCTGTATATATATTTCCGGCAGCTTTAGGTATTACAAATACTTCCACTCTATTTGTATTGTAACTGAAATTTAGTTTTGGATAAAATAGAAATTTTCTTGAAACTGTCCCATTCCTTTTAATTGCTTGATTTTCTAAAAAGGATTTATTATAATTTAATATTGCATTGTTACCTAATATTATGGAGATAAGTCCTAAAATTAATAAGAAAGTTACAATTATAACAAATAAATAAGAAGTTATTATTTGTGGTATTAGAATTATGAGGAATAAAATTAGAGCCATGGCAATCATTAAAAAAGTAACTAAGAACTTAATTGATTTTATTGTTTTTCTGTTGTTTTCCATCCCATCACAACAATAGTAAGAATCATTTGTCATGTATTAACATTTTTGCAGAGTTTTTACCGGTATTCTTGGGTTCAAATCCCTTCCCCTGCAAAGTTAAAAAAACTTTTAGAAAAAGATTTTAATCCACCCATTCAACACCAAGAATCTTCTCCCAATCAGGATGCTTCTCCAACCATCTATTAACAGTTTCTTTATCAACACAATTTTTACAAATACCTATCATCTTAAAATAACAAGATGAGCAAACAGCTTTGTTGCATTTTATGCATATTGACTTAGCAGTTCTCTCGCCGCATATTTCACATTTACCAAGTTCTTTTTTCTCCTTATCAGCTGCTTCTTTTATTTTCTGGGTTAAAATGCCTTGCTTCTCTGCTTCTTTCATCCATTTTTTAAGATCCTCATTCATAGGTACCATTTCTTTATTTGCATTAATCTGCGAATCAGAATGTTTTGTAGATGTTTTTTTCTTACCCATATAAACACATTTTAAAACAATTATGAAGTATATAATTTATGCTTTTCTATGCCTAAGTTTTTTGTTAACAAAATTAGCAAAAATATGAAAAAACGGTGTCAAAACCAATAAAATCAGGATATGCCAAACAGAAAAAACCTTTATAAACCAGTTATAAGACGTGAAATCAAAGACTTGTAACAAAGTACTAACAAAAAGACTTAAAAACAAGGCACCAACTATAAAATCAAGCTGGTCAAAAACAAACCAGTCTTGACCACGCTCCTTACCAATACGTCTTTTAAAAAAACTTTCAACAATATCACCTAGCAAAGCACCAAAACACAAAGAAAAAACAATAATTATCATAAGAGGAAAACCCTCGAAATCATTTAAACCAATAAAAGCAAAATCACTCGTAGCAATATATTTAGCAGCAACAGCAAGACCGAAACCACTGGTCATGCCAACAAAAGCACCTGAAAATAAACCACGCCAAGTCTTACCGTCGCCAAGAATACGTCTACCGTCCTTCCAATTTTTACCGAAATCAACAGGCTTGCCACCACCAACAAGGACAGCACTAGCATTTGCTACATAAGCTGGTAGAATAAGCCACAGAGCCTGCAGTATTATCTCATAATCCATAATAGAAAAATAGAATACCTATTCTCTTTAAAACAATATTCAAAAAACCTAGTTTTTATTCTTTCCTACTAAGCTTCAAACCCTTATAACAGAACTTGTTAGACCTTTTAACTAAACCCTTAAGAGCCAAATTAGATAAACGGAATTTTTCAGCGACCATATTACCAAATTTGCCATCCTGTCCTATGAAATCATATATCCTTGTCTCAAGTTTTTCAAACTCTTCTTGGTCAAGAGAAGCAACAGTAAAAATCTCACTTATCTCATTTATCGGACATGATATGTTGATGTTAAAAGCAGAGTAATAAGACCTATATTTTTTCTGGGGTTTGCCATCGATACCCTCATCAGGAGTGGTCCATTTAGTTTCAACAAGCTTCATTTTATCAAAAACATCAAGAACCTCACCGCCATCGCCACCATATTTATCAACTATCTCACTCATAGTCTTCCAGCCGTTTAACAACTCGTTAAAAATCTCTTTCTTTGTCTTACTGTCGAAAGCTCTTAACAAGGGAATTAAATCTGTTGAATCATTAACAACTTTAGTACGCATCATTTACTTTACACTTCCAATTACTATCTAATAAGTAGCATATAGTAAAACAGCGTTCCTCATATTTAAGACTTTTGTATAAGATACTTTTTATTTAAATGCATATCTAAAAATAACTAAAATTTTATAAAAATAAGTGGACCCGTCGGGATTTGAACCCGAGGCCTCCCGCATGCCAAGCGGGCGATCTTCCGCTGATCTACGAGCCCCCAAAGGAGACCCTAGAAACATAGCAAGCAAATAAAACTTGTGGATAAAAAAGTATTATTAAACAAAAAAACCTACCACCTTTATCATATGAAAAAAAGACAACTAGAAATCCTATTACAAAAAGTACCGCTACCAGAAAAACCTATACCAAACCTAGAGCAATACATGACACCGGCGACAATAGCAGCAGATATTATTTTTACAGCATATCAGCTAGGCGACATAAAAGAAAAAACAATAATAGATTTAGGCTGTGGCACAGGCATTTTTTCAGTAGGCACAAAACTGATGGGAGCGGAAAAAGTAACTGGATATGATATAGATAAAAATTTAATAAAAATAGCTAAAGAATATGCGAAAACAAACAATCTTGATGTAACTTTTCTGGCAAAGGATGTAGAAGAAATTGATGAAAAATGCGACACGATCATAATGAACCCACCGTTCGGAGCACAAAAAAGCAATCAAAAAGCAGACAGAAAGTTCATAGAAAAAGGATTTGAAATATCAGAAGTAATATACTCCATACATCTAGCAAATACTATTTCATTCTTAGAGAAGATGATCTCATCATTAGATGGAAAAATAACTCATCAAAAAAATTATTTGTTTCCGATAAAGTGGATGTTTGATTTTCATAAGAAAAAAATAAAAGAATATGAAACAGTTTTACTAAGAATTGAAACCAGATAACAGAGGGAAAAAGTACAATAAATGGTTATTTTTTCGGGGTCTAGTTAATCTAAAAGAAAAATCAGACAGTTTTAAAAACATTTAGATATTGACTAAAACAGAAAAACAACCAAACATGAGAGTTTATTGGAGCCGAAAATATAATAATATGGTACTTTATCTGCTTTCGACTCATCTAATAAGAAAAGTTGTCAGAAGGGATTAAATTTGGCGAAAACAAAGACAAAGAGATTCAGAGGAAAACGAACTTTCGGTAAAGGAAAAAAGAGTGGTAGAGGTGCTGGCTCAAGAGGCGGCAGAGGTAACTCTGGTCTTCATAAACATAAACACATGCACATGATAAAATACATACCTGATCATTTTGGTGCCCATGGTTTTAAAAGACCAAAGGGAACTGTTAAAAAAGATAAAACAATAAATATCGGTCAACTAGAAGATATGTTTCCTAAGAAAAAAGAAATAAATCTCACAGAAGAAGGTTTTGATAAACTTTTAGGTGGCGGAACTATTAACAATAGTTTGAAGATAAAGGTAGAAAGCGCATCACAGAGTGCTGTAGATAAAATCAAAGAGAAAGGCGGAGAAGTAATATTACCTGAGACGCCTAAAGAACAAAAAAAGGAAGAAAAACAAGCTAAATAAAAAAATTTAAGAGTTATCTGGTTTGAGATATGGCAGAGGAGAAGAAAAGCCGACTGTTTGCTTTAAAACCAATTATTGAGAGATGGCCTGCTGTTTCTAAACCTGAGGGACATGTTTCTTTTAGAAGTAAGATTCTTTGGACTGTTCTTTGTCTGATTCTTTATTTTATTTTAACACAGATTATGATTTTTGGTCTCAGTGGCGACATTATCGACCTTTTTGCTGGTTATCGTTTCATTATGGCAGGTGCATCTGGTTCAATAATGCACCTTGGAATAGGTCCTATCGTTACAGCATCAATTATCCTTCAGTTGTTTGTCGGTGCAAAAATTATAAAACTTGATCTCACTAAACAAGAGGATAAGGGGATTTATCAGGGTACGCAGAAGATACTTGTTATAGTGATGATACTTGTTGAGGCTGTTCCTCAGATATTTGGATACTTACGACCGTCAGGAAGTGTCGAATTAGGAACTGGTCTTTATGGGTTGGTTGGATCAGGATGGGCCGAGGTAATTATAATTGTACAATTATTTATGGGTGCAATGCT
>Ga0172363_10000390_pt1 | contig 32442 bp, 28 predicted proteins | sample LakKivs2_kivu2a2_FD_114541 | JGI IMG/M metagenome (GOLD analysis project Ga0172363, IMG submission 114541) | Sediment microbial communities from Lake Kivu, Rwanda - Sediment s2_kivu2a2 | ecosystem: Environmental > Aquatic > Freshwater > Lake > Sediment | place: Rwanda: Western Province, Lake... | reverse complement strand
ACGACTTCCTAGGCTTTGGTGGGAAGATCCTGTTGTCAACTGTGATGGAAGATGAGATTCTCGATAGGCTAAGGCCAACCGACTACCTGGAGATGATCAATGACATCAAGCCTGACGCTGTCATGACTCCCGATGTCTACACCTACGTTGACGATCCGTTATCGTTGTCCTGGATGCAGACATTCAAGAACGTTGCCTATGCGAGGGCCTTCGCAGATCTCAGTATCCCTGTAGTCGGCCTAGTCAAGGGAGCCATAACCAAGCAGGTGACTTACTCGACCGAGAAGCTGTGTGAGTTGGGGTGCCAGAATTTCGCGATCCCTTCTAGAGAACTGATTCTGTTGGATCTCTTGGACGGTCACGTCCTGACAGTCACCACAGCCCTCAGAAAGAAGGGCATGACGCCTCCGGTGGTGCTCTATGGCCTCGCTTATCCTGTGAGAAGACCGAGAGGGAACATGATCTACTCCGGAATGTCTTGGTTCATTGACGCGAAGAGGGGAGTCTACTACAAAGGAAACAAGAGAGCGGGATATATCACTGATACATACGTTAGGTTTGAGGAGTGTGGCTGCGTGGCCTGCAAGGGGAGAATGGCGCTTGATCTTGGCGACGATACCAGGTCGCTTGCTCTACACAACCTCCAGCAGACACTGGGGAGGTTCGCATGAATGGGTTCGGGAAAACGGGAGTGGCAGGTGGAGAAAAGGTTCGAGCAAGGCGCGACAGGATACTCTCCAGAGCCCTGTTCCGAGCCGGAGGCCCCACAGGGCCTTGGAATAGGGGAGTATGAAATAGGGTTGGGAACTGACGGATTTATGTTAAGGCGAGGCGGCGAAGTCTTGGGAACATACAAAGAAGTCAAAGTCCTGTCCCCTGAGAGGGCGCTGTTCAAACTGGAAAGAGGGATGTTCTTGGAAGTCTCGTTACAAGGTGTCAGGAAGACACTCTCGCCCGAGAAGGCCGGGATGGCGGGGTTCATAGCCTCCGATGGTTCGCTTAGTCGTCCTTCTGCTAAGTCAAAGCGGATGGACTTCTACAGCGCATCCGATGAGTTGTTGGACAAGTTCACTGAGTTTATGAAGGAGGTCTACGACGTTGCTCCTCGAAGACATCAGATCAAGAACCGAGAGCACTTCTTCATGTTGGACAAGGCTGGCAAGGACATCGTGGAGGACATGAGAGAGTATACTCACAAAGGCCTGAAAAAGAACTACTGGGAGGTCCCATTTGACTATCTTGACAAAGAGTCAGCGAGGATGTTCCTGAAGTGCTTCATGAGTGGAGATGGTCACATAGGATGGTATCCTCGTTCTCATCCACGCGTGAAGCTTCCCCTCCAAGTCCGGTTCTGTTCCAAGAACACGGAAGGCTTGGAACAGATTCAACAACTACTAGAGGAAGACTTCGGAATAAGCCATACTAGTATCTACTTTGGAAAGAACAGATCTGTGTTGGAGATCACCTCCACAGAGGACAAGGTCAAATACATAACGGAAATAGGGAGCTTCAAGGAGAATCACATCGAGGTCATCGAGAGGGCTTCGAAGGTGATCAGGGAGGAATGACTAGGACGATAGACCTCTGGGGAGGGGATGGCCTCCTTGGTGAGGTTCAGGAGCGTGGCAAGATTGCCGTTGGCAAGTTCTGGACCAATCGAACGGTCAAGGGGTGTGTAGAGCTACAGGGATTCAGTTCCGACAGAGGATATGACTACAGCCTTTATGGTTCCTTCGACAACCAAAGGAAGGTTGCTGACGTGATTGACAATATCCTAGGCGTTCTCCTCGGGGATCCCAAGTGGGTTGGTTTGCATCTTCTCGAAAAGGGCGATAGGAGTCTCTTGGACGAACCATGGGCAGAGCACGACCCGCAGAAACTACGAAAGCAAATCGGGAGCAATGACAAGAAGGCCAATGAGTTGGGCCTAGAGTTAGCCCGGGAACGCCTCGGAAACAAGGCCATAGGGAAAGACATCTACGTGGAATATGAAATCAAGGTCGACTACCTGATCCAGTGCAACAACGAGGAACTCAGGCTGCAGGTCTTCGCTTTGAACGATTCGATTGATGAGACCCTCGAAAACGCTTCTGAGGATGCTCAGCAACTGGGGAAGATCATTGGGTATCATGTTCCTGAAGTAAAGGGTGTAGAGCTAGTCGATGTGGCCGATGTGGATGAGAGTACTCTCATGGCAAGAATTAAGACGAGTACCGAGTAGGTTAGGATACTGTTTTTTGCTCTTACAGTTTGGCATGCTCCGGCCGGGAGTTTCAGGGCTTATCCCTTTTGAACCCGGGTCATCGGCTCGAAAGGCCGGTATGCTTGGCCGGCTACACCACCGGAGCACTAGCACGCGTTCTCGAATCTGTCTATTTAGTTTTTCTAACTCTCTTTGTCTTCCCGCCAGACTTGCGTCTTCCAGTTGGCTTCGCCTTCTTTGCCTTCATGGCGGCCTGTCGTTTCTTAGAAGTCTTCTTGAAACCGACCGTCACTTCCATATCGTCAAGGGAATGAGACGCTTTGAAGAGCCCGGTTGGGATCTTGTCCGTCAGCTTCACGTCCTTGCTTCTGATCAAGTAAGCCAACGTCTTCAGATGGCCGGCTATCAGTTGCTTTGACTCGGCATCGAGCCCCTCCACATGCACGACATCCAACATCTCAGTCGGGTTGAGCCCGGCCATCTTCCTCGTCATCTGCACTCTTCTAGCCACGTCTCTGACCAGTCCTTCTGCTATCAGGGTCTCATCTCTGGCGGTGTCTAGCACAACTACAGTCTCATGTTCCTCCTCGAGAACCTTCCCTTCAGGTGGCAGGAATGACATTACGAGATCCTCCGGGGTCAACTCGAACTCCTCACCTCCGACGGTGACCTTGCTCTTTCCAACGTCAAGTATTTCGTCAGCGATCTCTTTCTCTCTGCTCCTCAATTCCTTCTCAACGGAAACCAGCTTCTGCTTGAACTTGGGGCCAACCCTTGAGTAATCGAGCGCCAGATGGGGGGTGAAACCCGCCGCCTTCTTTGACTGAACAACTTCCACACTCTTGACGTTGGCGAGTTCGGTGAGAACCGATTTGGCCTGCTCCGCCTTGGTCCGTTTGTTCCCGTCTTCAAGTATCAGCGTCATCTCCTTCAGAGGCCACCTGCGTCTGAGGTTTGCTTTTTGTCTCGCTGCGTTCACTAGGGGCAGAACCTCGAGGGCGATATCGAATATCCCTTCGTCCTTCTCGTCTATCAATTCGTCTCTCGGCTTGGGCCACTTACACAGGTTCACGCTGACCGGCAGACTCCCGTCGAATCTTCTCAACACATGCTGGTGAACGTACTCGGAGATGAACGGGCAAACGGGGTTGGCTAGCAGTACGAGGGTGCTCAGGCAGTGGAACATGACGGCGTATATCGAGTTCCTCCGTCTCTCCGCATCTGGACCCTCCTCCCACAAATCCTTGCGTATCGCTGGTACGTATCCCCTGCTGAGGTTCTCTATGACGAAGTCTTCGAACTCACGCAGTGATAGTTGATGTCTACCTGTCTCCAATCCCTGAGTATACATCCGGACGAGTTTCTGCAACTTGCTGAGTATCCAGCGATCTTGGATCCTGATGTTCCCGTCGCGCAGTGCCCAGTCAAGTCCATGTTCCCTCGGGTTGTACTTGTCGTACCCTGCGTTCTGCAAGAAGAACCTGCTGAGGTTGTACAGTGTGCTCAGGACTTGGTAGGGTCTTCCGGTCATCTCGTTCTCGTTAAAGCTGATCACGTCGATCGGAGAGGACTTCCACGTCAGATAGAACCTCAGGAGGTCTCCGGAGTACTTGTCGATCATTTCCTCGCTGTCAACGACATTGCCGACGCTCTTACTCATCTTCCTGCCCTGATCGTCCACCACCATGTTATAGAAGAGGTACGCCTTGTACGGCGCCTCCGCCTTGCCCTTCAGTATGATATTCAGTTTCAGGAGAGTGTTAGCCCAGCCTCGTGTCTGATCTATGGCTTCAGAGAGAAACTCGACTGGCACGTATTCTCGGAATTCTTCGTCCGTAAGGCTGGAGTAAGGAGCTGAACCGCTGTTATGCCAAGTGTCGAGGACGAACCTCTCTCTTTGCATGACGCCACCACACTTTGGGCAGGTCATCGTTATTCTGTCAATCCACGGCCTGTGAAGTTCGAAGTTCCTGCCATCTGGTAGTTCTCTTGCCCTTTCGACGATTTCCTCTCGTGAGTCGAAGAATTCTTTCTCACCACACGCCTCGCAGACAAAGATGGGAAGAGGAGCGCCCCAGTACCTGTCCCTCGATATGCACCAAGGACGCACTTCCTCCAAGATTGCTATGAATCTATTCCTTGGGGCCTCATAGAAGTACTCGACTTGCTCCGCGGCCTTGACGAGCTGGTCATTTATCCTGTCCGTCCAGAGATAGTACTCTTGTTTTGCTATGAAGACGAGCCTGTCACCTGAGCGCCAGCAGGTGGGGTACTCATGTGTCACCTTCTCCTCGAGTATCAACGACCCTCGGTCTTTGAGGAGTTGGATAACCTCGGCATCCGTGTCCCTGCAGAACTTGCCTGCAAAATGTCCGGCCTCCGCCGTGAACCTAGCTTCCTCGTCGAAGGGAGAGAAGATGCTCAGTCCCTTCTTCTGGCCGGCGATGAAGTCGTCCTCACCGTTTCCGGGTGAGATGTGGACGATGCCAGTGCCCGTGGTAAGATCTACGAAGTCCTCGCCTACCACTGAGTGGATCGGATCACCCTGTTCCTTCATCTTGCGAAGACCATCTATCAGATCGATGAACGGATGCTCGTATCTGCGCCCCACGAGTTCGCTTCCTGGGAACTCCGCCAAGATCTGGTGCTGGCCTGATGGGTGTATCGTATCCAACACCGCCAGCCGATCCTTGGCGAGTATCCAGATCTCATCGTCAACTCTTACCTTGCAGTAAATCGCTTTCGGATTTACCGCCGCGAGCATGTCGGTCACCATCGTGAATGGCATCGTGGTCCAGAGGACTAGGAAATCGTTACTGCTGTCCTCAAGCTTGAACTTGAAGTATATTGACGGATCCTCGAGAGTCTCGTAACCCAATCCGACCTCAGTGTTGCTTAGCGAAGTCTGACAACCGGGGCAATATGCCACCACTCTGTACCCTTCTCCTAACAGTCCCTTGTTCCAAGCAGCCCTGAGGTACTTCCATTCTCTTTCTATGTATGCGTCTCTGTAGGTTATGTACTCATTGTCATAATCCAAGAACATGCCGAACTTCCTGTCAACCACGAGCCAAGCCTCGTGATATCTCTCGACGGCCTTCTTGACTTCGGCTATGAACTCCTCCAGATCGACCTTGACCCCGATCTCCCGCTTGTTCGTGAGGCCTAGTTCTCTCTCGACCTCCAACTCGACGGGCAAGCCCTGCGTGTCCCAGCCAGCTCTGTAGAGCACATAGTAGCCCTGCATCGTCTTGAGCCTGTACCAAGCGTCCTTGATCGCCCTGCCTCTGGAATGCCCCACGTGACACCTGCCGTTCATAGTGGGCGGCCCCTCAATGAACCCGAGTCTACCTATGTTCTCACGCGACCTTTGTTCCTCTATCGCATTCCTAATCTGGGCTTTGTCCCAGAACGCCCTAACCTCAGGCTCGATTACCTTCGCGTTGTAGGTCGGCTCCAAGATCTATGGCCCCCCACTTAGACTGTGTATTTTTTCCTTTTCTATCAACGTCTGTTCCACCCGGACGGATCTCTAGACGTAAGCCCGTTGACGATGGTGGGCCCGGGGCGACTTGAACGCCCGACCAACGGGTTTCTCAACAAGGTCTTATGAGCCCGTCGCTCTGACCAAGCTGAGCTACAGGCCCACTGCGAATTCGACAACCGATCGCTATTTAGATAAAGATTTCCAGCGAGGGAATCCATCAGACGTGTAGTTCACATGCCGATGAGTTCGGTGTTGATGGCGCCGGCGAGAGGAATTCCGGATGCGAACGCTCGGACCTCTGACCGACGGGTCTATGCCCAGGGCTAACAGCCTCGGCGCTGACTCCGCCGCTCTGCCAACTGAGCTACGCCGGCTGAAGCTACCGCCAAGGCTACCGATATTAAACGCTTCTTGAGCCGAGCGGGTCAGATGTCTTGCTTCTACTGTTTCTCAGTCAGCTTGAGTACCAAACCGACGAAGCCGATTATGGCCAGTAGAGCTCCGAGCCCGACGAAATACATCCAGAAGCCGCCAAGTTCTGTCTGAGAGGTGTAACCCATGTACACTATTACCGCTCCGACTCCGAGTAATACAACGGAGTACAGTTTCGCAAGAATTCCTACCAGCGGCATCTGTTCTCTAGACCCTGTCGGAGTTCACGGGCTTTTAAAACATGCCCCCGCTCTTTGCCACTCGCGAGACCTAGCGGAGATGTGAAGTGAAGGAGGTCAGGCACCCAATTCGTCAAGCCGCTTCTTCAGGTACTTGTCCACTATGAAACTCAGCCCGTACTTGCTGAACGCCTCCTGTTCGGCTTTCTTTCTGATCTCGAAGAAGTGCTGTATCTCCTCCTTCCACCTGCCTTTCTGGTATCTGACGTCCTTCTTGATCTCGTTCAACCTTCTCATGTCCATATCAGTCAATTTGGTGCTTGGAAGGTCATACTTCGTTATGTCGCTGGCATAGACACCAGCCCATTTCGCCTTGGGAGTCACCAGCTCGGAGATATGCGCCGCGTTGGCAGATCCTGAGATGATGACCTGACAAATGTGAAGCCCCCAAGGATCTGCGTCGGCGAACAAATACACTGGCAGTTTGAGCTCCACGTTCAGTCTCCTGATCAGCTTCCGCGTCGACCTCGGGGCCTGTCCCGCAGTGTGAATAAGAACGGCGTGGAACCTCTTCCAGGCTTGGTCTTCGACGAACCTTGAGAACATGGCTCCTTTCTCGATAGCTATCACCTTGTCCGCGCTGGTCTCCACAAACTCCGCCGTGGCAAGCGCAGGACCCACCATCACGCCGTCTGGGTGCATGGTCAGATTGATTTGCTTGCCTTCGTATCCTTTCACCGTATACTCGGCTAAGACATCGCCGAAGATCGCACTGCGCTCCTCAGGATACACGTTGAAGTCCTCCCGCGCGAACATCAGGATAGACTCGAGGTCCGTGATTATCCTATCGGATTCGGACTGATCCTCAAAGGCAACTTCTTCAGATCCTTCGGCCATGTAGTATACATCCCTGAGTGTTGTGGTCTTCTCGGTCTCAAGAAGCTCCCTAGCCACGTTCATCCCCCAAGTCATCTGGCTTAATGGCTTCAGGTGTCTGATGTTTGCTGCACTCCTGATTACCTTGCGGTCACCTAACACGTAGTGGCCTACCTTATCATCGTAGACGATATTGTCCGTAGTCCTTGATGGCATAGCTATCTTGGGAAACTCGCGCCTCTCGACCTCGTTCAACACATCTGTGGCTGCTCGACTGATGTTGGTCAGGACCGCCTGTCTGTTGCTCTTCTTCTGCGGCTCCTTCCTCTTCTTAGGCAACCTTGGACTCCTCCTCTGCTAGACCTCTTTTTGCCTTTCTTAGCAGCACTCGAACATCCGGCACCTGCTTGCTCCTCGCTGCCTTTGCAGCGTAGCCCACTATCAAGGGCAGATACTTCTCGAACATATTCACGCGCTTCTTCTGAACCCCTATCCTCCTCCTCCTGGACAGGTAAAGGAACAGATCCCTAGCTACGTTGCGAAGCCCGTTCAGGACCTCGCGTTCGATCTCCGGCCTGTCCGCGATGTATTCCTTTCCGACAGTCTTGTATGGAACCTTCGTGGAACATATGTGAACAAAAACTGCGACGGGATCCGTATCCGGTGAGATGCTGTATCTCCTCCAGTTCATCTCATCGTGAACAACCTTCCAAGATACATCAGCTGACTCGTCGTACAACAGCGGTATCCTGTTCGCAAACCTGTAGAGGGACATGCCAACTTTAGCTGGGATGTTACCTCCATATGCAACGGCGACCTCCACGATAAAGGGATGCCCGGAGTATGCAGAGGGCCGTCTCGTTTCGACCGCCGTGAACTCGGGACTGAGCTCTTTCTCGATCCCCTCCTTGAATAGGTCTTCGCCCAAGGGAGAGAGTGAGGACGGGTCTGGAGGCAGGAACTCCTGGTAGGAAACTAGACTTCTGGCGAGCGAGACGATGTCCTTGTGCGTCAGATCTTTGAGTTTAGAGTTGTTGATGGAGAATGCTTTCATGAATTTCTTGGCGGTCTTCCTCCCGACGCGCTCGAACTGGCCTGACAGAAATGAGACGAGGTCTCTGCGCTTGCTGCTTGCAATCATCCTGCTGAGCATCTCCACATCTAACCCGTGTGGGTGTGGACGCGTCACTCTCGGGGGTTTCGGCATCTTCGTCGTGGAGCGGGTGAAACGATAGAGTTGTCCACTTGGGTCAACGAAAGTGAGATTCGCGTATGGTGCCACCATGGCCGTCTGCGAGAAATAGTCGATGATCTTGGATGCCGCTCTGATGTAATTACCCTCGAACAAGAACGAGACTTGTACTCCTCTCCATTTTCTCTTCAGTTTGAAGTCCTTGCGGGAGAACACCTTGGGTTTGTTCTCGCTTATGTCTATCATCAGACGAAACTCGCTGCCTCGCTCTCCGTCTCCCGCGATCACCTTCAGGGGTTCGTTTGTCGTGATCTGCCCGTAGAGGTAAGCCATCTTCCCTCCTAGGCCGAAAGTTCCTCTGCTCTGCTTCAACACATACTTCGAGCCGAACAGGATTTGTCCGAAGGCGTTTGGGACCATATCTGGAGGTATGCCCCTGCCGTTGTCCGACACCGTGAGTTCGATGATCTCCTTCTCCTCCTCGTGCCTGATGACCTTCATCTTGGCGTATACGTCAGGGAGAGTGCCAACCTCTTCGGCTGAGTCGAGCGAGTTGTGCAGAAGGGCTATGGCTTCACCACCTATGAATCGCTCAACACCCTCAACAGAAATGTCGTAGACCCACTCTGAGGTGGGCCGGACAGTCTCTATCTTCCTAATTGCCATAGCGCCTGCGTCACTATTGATTATGTCTCGCAGCGGATCTGGGAGTTCCTCGGGGGCGAAGTTCGCTATTAGCCAGCTCTTTTGAACTGTTGGCCGGTACAGGTTTGTAGCCGGGTTCCTCTGCAACAGGTGTCGTCTAAAGTGGCCTATCGGAACGCTGTAGGCCTCCCTAGATCTGCCAGGCCTGATGTATATCACATAGGATGGTTTGAAGACTGCCTTCTGGCCTTTGATGGTCCTATCCTCTTCATCCACGAGGTAACATGAGAAGCACTTGCCTAGCGTAGTCAGCAGGAATTTCAGATCTGTGAAGAGATCAGCACTAGACGTGACCATCGTGATTTTCCTATTTCGTTTACTGGTCTGGATGTAACCATCCCCGTTGATGTAGGCCCTCAGGTATTCCTCGGCCATATCCTGTGAGACATTAAACACAATCCACGGAACGCGTTTGTTGTAGGAGCCCGTGCCTGTCTTGAGTATCTCCTCAAAGAGAAATGCGATAGTTGCATCATTCACGACCACGTTGACGGCCGTTTTGTGTTCCATCGTGATGTTAGGATCGATGTGGAAGACCTCGCCAAGACAGGCGACAAGGTCTTTCACGTAACTCTCCATTTCGTGGGAACCAAACGAGAAGCTCACCTTCGTGTGCCACGTTATGCAGCCTTCGCTCGTGAAGTACCCGAGTATCCTCATCAACTCGGGCGTGACTCGAAGCAGGGCCGGTATGGTCCTCTTCGCCTGCTTCACCCCTATGCGTAACTCGGAATCTTCGACCTGAGCTGGCGGATTCTCCCTAAAGTAGCTGAACGGCACATAGTCCAACCGTGCCCAGTCCCTAGGGATGGAATAATGCGGACTTGGTCTCTTCGCCTCATTTACCCTGTATATGCCGTGTCCGACATTGATGAGAAAACCAGAGCGCCGCAGCACCTGTATGAGGTCATTCGGGGCTCGAAGCCCATTGGCCATAGCCGCTTGGTTGAGTTCTACCCAACTCGTGGTCTTGCCTCCCACAGAGGCCAACAGCAACTGGGTGGCTGGTTTGGGATGTGGGTATTGTCTGCTAAGACCATGGATGAGAACCTTCTTCGCCTCTTTCGTTGGCAGGTTCAGGAGTTCGTCGACTAGGTTTAGCTCCTTGATCGAATCGGATACATACCCGGAACTGGGCACTATCACTCTGTCGCCAGGCTTCAGCCTCTTCGTCTCTCTGCACTCGGACTCCAAACGGTCATTGAGCAGGAACACATTGTGCGATGATGTGGTGGTGACTGTCCGACCAACCTGGAGATGTATCTTCGACAGTTGTTTCGGCGAGGGGTGCTTGAAGACTGCCTTAATCGGTTTGAAGCACAATCTCATGGATTCATCGAGGGTCAGCACTTCCAAATCTCTGCTAACTTGCTTGTAGTGCCTCCTGTCGATGCACAATACTGGACCTATCTTCAGCTCCTGCTCGACGAGCTCTCCTATTCGTACAACCCTTACACGGCCAGAATCCCTGGCCAGTATTGGCTCCCCGTACGGGAAGGAGTTCTCGAGGAGTTCTCTCACGGTCATGTAGGTAGATCTTACAGGATTGGTGAAGCCGGCGATGTCTCTGTTCCTGTAGAAGAAATCAGCCGGGCTTATTTCAGTGAACTCGGCGGCACTCATGGTTCGTCACTCCGTTTCCACAGCTCGTGTTCCTGCTTCAACCTCCTCATCCTAGATTCCAAGAACCGGTACACCGTCTGATGCTGATACCCGCTTGATAATCTTTGGACGGCTTCACTGGCGACATCTATCGTCTCTGGAGGCCCCAATATCCCAACCTTGTTTCCGTATATGGAAAGGACACATCCCGTCGCCGACTCAACCTTTTGCTTGGCTCTGCCCTTTTCCCCGATGATCCTGCCCTTGATTCTCGTGAGCGTCGAGGCCTGGCTGCCGACCATCTCCTCCAGATCTAGTGAGACGAAGGAGAGATCCCGTTCGACCATGTCGCGGATCTGGGCCTCATCAAATCCGGTCGAGATTGCGGACATGATCTTTGTCACTCCAAGATATGCATCAGCGGCCTTGTCGGGCGTATAGCTAACGGAGACCCCGCCCGTTTCTTCGTCGACGGCAAAACTGACATTGAAGTGCTGCTCCATCAGTCGTCTGATCCTCCCGCCGCTTCTGAGCACGGATTTCGCCTTTTCAGGCGGAACGACGAAGAACCACCTTTCAACCATGGCTGTGCAAAGCAGCTAGGATTTCCTCTTGACTAAAAACCTTCACTCCCAACCCTGAGAAGTACCTGTTGACGTTGGCCACGTCTCTGTTCAGTAGTTCCTCAGCTAGAGGGTGTTTGATAGACACTGCCTGAGAGACATCTATCACGTACGCCTCTCCCTCGTACATCATGACGTTGTACTCACTTAGATCTCCGTGGACCAGCTCTCCCTTCACATAGGCGGCCTTGATGAAGTCAACTATACTGAGATATGTCCTCTCGGGGTCTTCTATGGTTGTCTCTCTCAAGAGCGGGGCTCTTACACCGTTCTTGCCAATGAATGACATCACTAGGACGTTTCTCCTCAGAGCAACCGGTTCGGGAACCCTGAGGTCTACGTCAAACAATATTTTCAGATTCACACTCTCTTTCCTGGCCCAAGTCAAGACTATTCCGGTGCTGCTCCCTTTCACTCCCTGAAATCTCGGATCCCCAATGATATATCTTGGAATCGCCTTCCTGAATTCAACGTTCCCAGTTGCGTAGATCTTGACCGCGAGTTCTCTTCCTCCTTCTCCTTGGGCGTAGTACACCTTGGACTCCTTGCCGGTGCTCACCACTCCTCCGAAGCTTGACAGCACACCGTCGTTCAGAAGCTTGTAGATGGCCAAGAGCGTGGGTTTGTCAAATACGCCCTCTAGGTAGTCGAACTCCTCTGACCTCTTGATCCTGAACCTTTGATGCTTCTCCTGCGCGGACTCGGTTCGCCTTAACCGATCATAGACTTTCTTGCCCATGGGCGACTTCCTTTATGATTCCTTCCTTCAAGAAACCCCTTGAGGTCAGATAACCCACCTGGTTCTCAGTGTACCTGAACAGAATCTCTCCATGGTCTTGTTGGAACTGCCAAGGTTCCACCAACACTATGTCGTTGACCCTGACCCAGATCCTCCTCCTGAGTTTGCCTCTGACCCTACACCTTCTAGTCTTTCCGTCCTCACAGAGGACAATGGCCCAACCTGACCCGAGCAACCCCATCACCTTTCCTATGACTTGGTTTGGTCCTGGGGTCACTATGCTCTTCGTGATCTCTTCCTCTGTGAATACTTTCCTTTTCCCCATCGTGATTCTGTGTGAGTTGCAACCAAATAAGCTTATCTGAAATGAGAGTATCGACCTCAGATTTTCATGAAGATCAGATGTGGAATGTCCTCAAACACGATGACTGATCTCGAACTTCCGTATCCACACTCAAGGAGGAACTTCACGCTCTTCTTCCCAATGGCGTTGATGGACACCGCTCCACTGAGTTCGTCCTGCAGATCTTCAACGTCTATCTCTTCTTCCCCATAAAATGCAGGCTTCACGGTAATCTTGGCGTTTCTCGGTCCGTTCAGCGTTCTTCCCAAGATCTCAGGGTCACATATGGCCAGCAGAACTGTGCCGCCCACGTTGTGTTTCTTGACGAGAAGTTTCAAGGAATGTCTAGCCTCATATCTTCCTGACAGCCACTCTGGCTCCGCAGCTTGAACAGATGAGGTACTGGATTCCCTTTTCCTTCGTAAGCGTGGTGTCAGGTCTATTGCATACAGGACAGAAGACATAATCTTTCATGTACTCCTCAACCACAGCATTCAACTGCTCTTTCTTGAACTTGCCCTTCAGGATGATCTTCTCATCAACTCTCGACCCGGATGTCGCGAGCCTCTTCACCATGTACTTGAGCAGGTGGTTTCTATCTCTCATGAGAATCTGAGCTATCTTGTCGAGGTTGTTGATCATGGTCTTCATTCCCTCGTTGAAGGATTGCACCGGCGGAACCTCCAGTCTCCTGCTCGGCCCTTGTGGGGGTGTAGCGGAGAGAACCCGCTCAAGAAGCTCCGAGTACTCCTTCTCTTCCAAGTTCGGAGATAGCCTCGATCGGTCGGCTTTTAACTTTACTTGAGTTGCTCGTTCCTTTCTCTGTGCAGCTGAACGGTTATGAATCAGACCAGAGTCTCAGATATGGTCCATGAGAGCAATCGGTGATGCAGAAAGTGGCAAGAAGAAGATCGATTGGGCACAGAACCTCATGCCGGTTCTGAGAGGTATCGCCTCCGAGTTCTCACTTGACAAACCGTTGAAAGACATAGTCGTCGCTGCGACGCTACACGTCACGAAGGAGACAGGCGTTCTGGTACGGGCCCTCCGCAACGGGGATGCGCAAGTTGTTCTGACGGCGTCGAATCCGCTCTCGACTGACGATGATGTGGCGGCTGCCCTCTCAGCTGAGGGCACGGCTGTCCGGGCTTGGAGGGGAATGGAACCCAAAGAGTACGTAGAAGCTCTAGATTGGGCCCATTCGCACTCACCACGACTCATAATTGACGACGGAGCGGACTCCATAGTCCGGATCCACGAGACGGGCAGAGGAATAGAGAACGTGATAGGAGGACTTGAGGAAACGACCACGGGTGTCATGAGGGCAAGGGCGCTGGAGAGGGACCGCAAGCTCAGATTCCCTGTTGTTGCTGTGAATCAGGCCAACACGAAGAGACTCTTCGACAATGTCTACGGTACTGGCCAATCTTCGTTCGACGGAATAATACGCGCAACCTCGATGATGATCGCAGGACGGTGCGTCGTCGTGGCCGGCTTTGGTCCCGTCGGCCGAGGGATAGCCATGAGGGCTAGGGGTTTAGGTGCAAGGGTAGTAGTAACAGAGGTCGAGCCAGTCAGGGCGCTCGAAGCTCACATGAACGGATATGATGTGATGTCGATGCGGGAGGCCTCTCGAGTCGGGGACATTTTCATCACAGCTACGGGAGATGTCAAGGTCATCACTTTGGACAACATCAAGACCATGAAAGACGGGGCCGTGTTGGCGAACAGCGGTCACTTTGATGTAGAAGTTGATGTTGCAGCCCTGTACGCGGCGGCAACCGGTAGAAGGGAGATCAGACCTGGACTTGAGGAGTTGACCCTTCCTAATGGCAAGAAGGTCTTCCTATTAGGACAGGGGCGGTTGGTCAACCTCGTATGTGCAGAGGGGCATCCGCCCGATGTGATGGACATGAGCTTCGCGAACCAAGCGCTGTGTGCTAGGTACGTCCTTGAGGAGAGGCCAAAAGCTCTAGCTGTGCTCGATGTGCCTGAAACCATAGACGAAGAGGTCGCTAAGCGGAAACTGAAAGCAGTGGGAGTAAGTATAGACGAATTGACGGATGAGCAGAAGAAGTACTTGAAATCTTCTCGCCTCTAAACCTTATATAGAGTGTAGGCGAGTCAGCTCTGTTTCGGGTGATCAAAACTCGCTTCCAAAAGTGAACCCAAGAGAAGGATTATCACAGCTGCTCTTCCCTACGCGAACGGCGAGCCCCACCTAGGACATGTAACATCAACGTATCTGCCTAGCGACATCTATGCGAGGTTCAGCAGGCAGAAGGGTGACGAGGTCATCTTCTCCTGTGGCACAGACGATCACGGAACTCCGATTCAGATAGCGGCGGAACTCGAAAGGAAAGACCCTCGTGAATACGCGCAGTACTGGCGCGAAAGGTGGAGGAAGGACTTGACCGAACTAGGCATATCCTTCGACATTTTCGAGGGTACCGATACGCCAGAGAACAACAAGCTGGCCCAAGACTTCTTCGTCAGACTGACCGAGAGGGGATTCATCTACGAAAAGGAGGTCACACAATATTACTGCGAGAATGAGGATCGCTTTCTTCCCGATCGATATGTGCAGGGAACTTGTCCTTACTGCGGCGCTAAAGATCAGTACGCAGATACATGCGAGGGATGCAGCAGAGTGCTGAAACCAGGACAGTTGATATCACCGGTCTGCGCAACGTGCAAAAGGCCAGCATCGCTCAAGGCATCTAGGCACCACATCTTCGCCCTTTCGAAGTTGTCTGGACAATTGAAAGCTTGGCTTGAGGGAAATCAGGAGTTGCAGACCGATGTGAAGAACTACGTCCTCTCTTGGATAAATGAGGGATTACAGGACTGGGACATAACCAGAGACATAACTTGGGGAGTTCCGGTTCCCGGAAAGGAAGGCACTCAGAGCCTCTATGGGTGGTTTGAGAATCATCTAGGATACATCTCGATAACTGAAAAGTTCGCCAAACAGAAGGGAGTCGCGAACTTCATTGACTACTGGAACAGCGCTGAGATCTCTCATTTCGTGGGCAAGGACATAGTTTACCATCACTACCTGTTCCTACCAGCAGAGCGACTTGCTGATGGCCGGTACAAACTGCCCGACAAGATACCAACGAGAGGCTACCTGCTACTCCAAGGCAAGAAGTTCTCCAAAAGCAGGGGCTGGTATATCAGCTTGAGAGAGTTCCTACAGGAGTTCCCTCCCGATTATCTGCGCTTCTACTTGACAGCGACGACGACCTACGGTCAGGGCGATGTGGACTTCAGGTGGGAACAGTTCGCAGACAAGATAAACAACGATCTGATCGCCTCCATTGGCAACCTCTTCTTCAGGATCACGAAGTTCTTGGAGGATCACTATGGCTCTGAGGTTCCAGATCCAAAGGGCTGGTCGGACGGAGAGGAGGACTTGAAACGAGAGGTAGGACAGGTGATCAAGAGATATGACGAGCTGGTAGAAGCCAATCAGTTTGCCGAAGCACTGAAGACCGTGGTGGAGTTGTCCCACAGATTGAATCAGTACTTCCAGGCCAACGAACCGTGGAAGAATAAGGAATCAGCTGCGAAAGTTCTATACTCAGAAGTCAACTGCCTGAGAACGTTGGCCGTTCTTCTCTATCCGTTCATTCCGTTCTCTGCTTCGAGGATGTGGGCTATCTTGGGTGTTCACGAGGACATTACTAGGAATTCTCTGGAGTGGGCAAAAGACTATCTGATCAAGCCTGGTCACCGTATATCAACAGCAACGATTCTGTACGAGAAGGTAAGTGATGAGAAGATCGCGAAACAGCTGGCTGTCCTACCAGGATAGGACTATGAAGGCTCACGTGGAATCATACGGCTGCGCCGCGAACAGATCCTATGGAATATCAATAGAAGATACGCTCTGTGCGAGTGGTTTCCGCCTGAGCGATTCCTCGGAGGCTGCGGATTTGGTCGTTGTCAACACATGCACGGTAAAGGGACAAACCGAGGCAAGGATGGTCGAAAGGATCCGGGAACTCTCGCGAGAAGGGAAGCGGGTGGTTGTCACTGGATGTATGGCGACGGTGCAGCGTGGCTTGCTTGCTTCCCTGGTGAATGTCGAGGATGTCATTCCACTGGAGCAGTTTTGTTCATCTTTCGGTGGACATGCCATGGATACCCTCGGTGACTCCTCAGTCTCCTTGCCACCGTTGCCCTCCAAACCGGTGGGGAGAAGGGCGATCATACCCGTTGCCAGAGGTTGTCTTGGCAGTTGCAGCTACTGCATAGTGCGGTTAGCGGTTGGACCGCTCAGGAGTCACAGGATAGATGTGCTTGTCTCCCACATCAAGAAGATGATTGACGCTGGAGCCACTGAGATCTACTTGGCCTCCCAAGATCTGGCTACGTTCGGGTACGACAACGGAGAGAATCTTCTTGATCTCTTGGGGGACATCTCACAATTGCGCGGAGACTTCAGGGTCAGGCTGGGTATGATGACGCCCGATCGTGCTGTTCCCTTCTTCGATGGTCTGCTTACCTTGCTAGAGAGCGACCAGAGATTCTACAAGTTCCTGCATCTTCCCGTTCAGAGCGGAGATGACACTGTACTGCGAATGATGGGACGGGGATATCGTTCATCTGACTTCCTCTCACTTGTCGATGAGGCTAGGCGCCGGATACCAACGCTGAACATAACAACCGATGTCATAGTCGGCTTTCCCTTCGAGGAGACCGGCGCTTTCGAAAACACAATGTCCCTCGTCAGAAATGCTCTTCCGAACAAGGTCAACGTCTCAAAGTTCACTCCGAGGCCCCATACAGTGGCTTCACTGCTACCCCAGACGGACCGAGAGATCATAGATGAGAGATCTCGGGAAGTATATGATACATGCAAGGAGGTCACGAGCCTAGCAAATCAGAGGCTGGTTGGTGAAAGAATCAAAGTAGTTCCACATCTATTTTCCGGTGGAGACTATCTGGGAAGAGCTGCGAACTTCTTACCTGTTAGAATCAAGACAAACAGACCCCTTGAGACCTACTCGGCGGTCCTAGCACAAGTCGTGTCAGCTACATCATCTGGGCTTGTGGCTAGCTCTGGCTAGCTACTTCTCGGATACATACTTCTGTTGCTTTCTGTCGTAGTCGTCTCTGGTCCCGACCAATTTTGCTGGGACACCAAGCACGACCGTGTTCGGCTCAACATCCTTGGTGACGACCGCACCAGCTCCCACTACTGCACGCTCCCCTATCTTGATGCCCGCCACCACAATCGCTCCTCCTCCTATGACCACGCCATCGCGGATCTTGACTCCGACCATCCTCGAAGATGGGGGGTATCTGTCGTTAGTGATGATCACGCGGGGAGCTAGGAAGACCCCATTTCCGATCTCTGTCAAGGGCGGTATGTAGACGCCAGACTGAATGCTGACGTTGTGACCTATTCTGGCTGTTCCATCTATTATGGTTCCGGAACCGATCAAGGTTGAGTTGCCAACCTCGGTGTTCTCTCTAATTAGGACATTATGCCCCGTAGAAACACCGTCCCCCAAGTTCGTCCCCTCATAGACTACTGTACCAGAACGAATCACGCACTTCTCACCCAACTTCGCACCAGAGGAAAGACCGTCAAGAACCTCACTGTCAAGGGTTCCTCCCTTGCTCAACGTCTCCCACTTCCTCCTCGACGGATATCCGATAGTGCAGACCGCTCCTATCCTAGTGTTTCTCCCCAGCTGGGACGGTCCGAAAATCAGATGATCTCCCTCGAACACTACGCTCGAAACGTCAAGTCTGGCTCTTCTTGAGAGGAAGCTAACCATGGGCTTGTCACAAAGAAAACCATATTATATGCCTTCCCGCGCCGAAGGACACATCGTTGAGGACAAGCGGCACAAGAATAGTGTTGGGTGTCTTGATCACCCTCGTTACCTTGACCGGGGTGTATCTCCCTCAGGTAATGTCTCAAGGGATCAGCTATCCCTCCCTCCTGACGAGGGTCGTGATGATAGAGGAGTATCCACTCGTATCCTACAACGATACGTTCATGATATCAAAGTCCGATATCGAAAAGGCGGGGAGCACGTCCTTCAACTTCACCATACCTGAAGCCTACGCAGACAACATGGTGAGCCTGCCCAACCCTTTCTCCGTCTCGGTCTTTGGTGTTGAGAACCCCGATCTGTTTACACTAAGTGAAGAACCAGGTGATCTGGTTCTAACAACATCGGCTGCCTCGCTGTTGGGTCTAGTGCAAGGCAATTATGTGAACTTCTCGATGGCCTATCGGATCGTGATACCAGCGGAACAATATGCAATACAGTTGAAGAACGTGACCTTCCCATTGAAGTTTGCGACAAGCCTCCCAGTTAGCTTCTTCTCGGCGAATATTTCCGTACCGCAGGGCAAACTTTGGGCAACACCTACCTATTTTGAGCAACAGGATTTCAACAACAGGACTGTAGCTTACATGAAGTTTCCTGCCGAAGAAACACAGAGCTTCTCTCTGTTTTCGGTAATGCTGAGCTCATATCCCACGAGCTTCACCTCCTTCATCCAATACAGGACCATAACCTTGGATCCTCTCTTCGGGTTAACCATCGAAGAAGGATATGCTGCGAGATCTGATCCACTTGAACCACAATCGACGATTCCGCCTGTGTTCATCACCAACCAGGCCACGGATATTTCGGCCAAGGATTTGGTCGGTCCAATAACCTCAACAATCCATGTAGTTGCGAACAGTAGTCTGCAAGCGGTCTCGGTCACACCCAGATTCAGCCTATCGACAGGTGGAAACTACACGTTCTTCGTAGACTACAAGATCCCAGCGTCGAACTTCACCAGCAGGAATGGAGACACATTGACGATAACGATACCGGCTGCATCGAACTTCTCTCAGCTAGTCACCAACTACACCGTCACGCTCAAGCTACCAATCGGAGCCAAGGTGGAAAAGATCGAATTGGGACAGGTAGCTCTTCAGGGATTGAACAATCCGTCCTCAGGCGTGGCTAGCGTCTCTATCAAAGATCTACCGCTAGACGTCCTGTCGCAGAACCTCACGATCACCATAAACTATCCTCTCTTGTGGACGGGCTACACTCCATCGGCGGTCGTTTTCGTCGTGGGAGCGGTGTTGTTGGGCACCTATTATGCAGCCTTTAGAAAACCAACGGAGGAAGAGAAAGTCGAAGCTGCGCCATCCCTCAAGCTAGCAGCCGAGGTAGCTCATTCGATAAGGAAATCCGTCGCCTTGTTCTCTCAGATCCAAGAGCTTGAGATTAGATACTATGAGGGGGACATAAACCGCAAGGAGTTCCGTGGACTTCACCAGAAGCTCAGGTCGGATCTTGAGCGCGCGTTATCCGAGGTCCGAGATTCATCGAGGAGACTAATCGGTGTTTCCTCCCAATACGCGAGCAGATTGAGGAGCTATGATGGACTGTGGGCCGAACTTCAAGCCAAACACGCCTCTCAGAGAGAAGTGGGCTACGGATACCTGAACAAGAAGATCTCTAGGGCGGCATACTCTGAACTCTCTGAAAGATACTCGCGTGAGATATCCGATACCATATCCAAGATTCGATCCCTCCTCGAGGAGTTCCCCGCTAGCTAGTCGTACGGACAAAAGCCCTTAAATCAAAGTTCCAATCAGAACCCTCACCCGAGAAGCCCGGTGGTGCAGCGGTCAAGCATGGGGACTCCAGGTCACGCCTGAAGCCATAGGGCTTTGGACCCCTCGACGAGAGTTCGAATCTCTCCCGGGCTACCAAACCCCAGTGCGCAGAGAACGCTTTGATGTTGTCGTGTCAGGATGAGAGGTTGAAGGGCTTTCCTTCTTTGACGATCCTCTCGGGCAACTGACCCTTATGTTGCTTGAGGAACTTCAGATCTTCTGCCTCTTTCCTGAGCTCATCTGGAAGCAAGATCGGTATCTCATCCACTATAGGATACCACCTGCCGCAAACCTGACAGTTGAGCACCCCAGTCTTGATCTCCAACCACCGTATTAGGTCACCATCCTTAGTCGTCGTCTCCTTCCATCCCTCTTCGACGACGATCAACTCTAGGGGGTACTTCTTGTCCATGGGACATGCCAACAAATCGAGTAGCTCATACTTCATGTTCTGGAAACCTCGGGGCTTGGTTCGCCTATGACCACTGAGACCACGGTTCTGTCTGCTGGGATGTCGCCCTTCACGACTCTCTTGTAGTCAACTATGAGGGCTGGTCTTTCGAGTGACCTCGCCAGCTGTTCGAATGTCAGCTTCGTGAACTCCTCATGCTCCACAGTAACGCACACAACCGAGGCCCCAGTCGACGCCTTCTCAAGCGTGTCAACCCTGGAGACGTTCTTACGAGAGAATCGGACATCGGCGGCTATCGGGTCGTATACCCTAACTTCGGCGACATGAGGAGACAGACGTTGCACCAAATCAATGCTTGGAGATAGCCTTGTATCTCCGGTGTTTCCCCTGAACGATATGCCGAGTACGGCAATATTTGCGATTCTTGATCTAATCTTCGATTGTTTCATCAGGTCCAGAAGCTCATCTGACAGCTTCTTCGGTCGATTTTGGTTACTTTTCCTAGCTGTGATGGTTATCGGGGTCGGAACGGAATTCTTCTTTGCTTGGTCTATGATGTAGTTGCTGTACACAGGAATGCAGAAACCTCCTACGCCGACCCCAGGAAGGTGGAGGTGGCTGTAAGGCTGGGTGTTCGTTGCATCTCTCAACTCATAGTAGGACACGCCGAGCCTGCTGGCCAGATCTGCCAACTCGTTGGCAAGACCAATGTTAACGTCTCTGTAGACGCCCTCAAAGAGTTTCTCGAGTTCGGCCGCCAAGGTGCTGCTCATCGGCAGGACTCCTTTCTTCGATATCTGAGAGTAGAGTTCGGTCATTATCTTCAGGGCTTTGTCCGAATCTGAGCCGATGACCTTCGGGTACCTGTCGACGATGTCTGCGAGCGCCCTGCCGACGAATATCCGTTCCGGGCTATAGATAAGCCCAAAGTCTTCTCCAGCCTTGAGCCCACTGTGGCGTTCAAGCAGAGGTCTCAGGATCGTGCTCGTAGTACCTGGTGGAACAGAAGATTCCAGATCAACGATATCACCTCTTTTCAGGGCGTTTCCTATGTGCGTGGCGACATCCTTCAAGGCCGAGAAATCAGGTCCCTTGGGTGGCTCGAACGGAACAGCGACTGCTATGATCTTCAGGTCGGTTTGATTCGCAGCGAGGGAAGAGTCGTACGTCACCTTCAACCTTCCAGAACCTAGACATTCCCTGATCCCCTCGGCAAGGCCTTCTTCCTCGGGGAAAGGCGACTCTCCTCTCTCTATGAGTTTGATGTGGTCGCTGTCCTTGGTGACGCCTATTACCTTGGCCCCAGCCCTGCCCCAGGCTACACCCAAAGGCAATCCGACATGGCCGAACCCGAACACCCCGACTGAGAGTTCCCCATTCTTGAGAGCGTCAACCGCTTCATGTGGAGCTAGGTCGTAAAGTCTCACCATGCTTGCTCTCGAAGTAGGGAGAATTCTATTTTAACTTACCCCGTTTCCGAAACTTCAAGACATTGAAGGTCTTGATGGACATTCTCACTCCGAAGCACGCACGTTTCCTCTCGAGGTTGGGTGACCGTCTGAGATCTCGTGGAGTCGCTGTGTCCTACACTACTAGGGATTACTATGAGTCAAAACGGATGCTCAGGTTGCTAGGGATCAGGGCGACCGTTCTGGGGCGTTGGGGCGGCACCACTCTAGAAAAAGCCCTCTTCTCGGCCCAGCGCACAGAGGCCTACGTGAAACTGCTGGCGGATATGAAGCCAGATCTAGTGTTCTCCTTCGGTTCCCCAGAGGCAGCTAGGGCTTCCTTCGGCCTTAGCATACCGCATATGATGGCAAATGATTCCCCTCATGCCGAAGCCGTGATGCGACTCACAGTCCCTCTCTCAAGCAAACTCTTCGCGCCTTGGGTCATACCGAAGGAAACATGGACGCGGTTTGGAATTTTGGAGAGCGACGTAGTGCAATACAGAGGACTGGACCAAGCTGCATGGATGAAAGACCTTGAGATAGCAGATTCGGGCATTCGTCCTAAGGAGCGGCTCCTCGTGATCTATCGACCAGAGGAGTTTAAGGCGGCCTACGTGAGTTCTCAGGTTCCTTCATCAGCCAAGATGGTAAGGCAGACACTAGAGATCCTCAGGAGGAAGCTCGGTCGAGAAGTGATGCTCGTTGTGTTGGGGCGATACGGCCACTCCCGCATGTATCACAGGCTATTGGGTTCCTCTGCTAGGATACCGCGAGGGCCAGTTGATGGAATCGAGCAACTCAAATCTGCTTCAGCGTTCTTGGGCTGTGGTGGGACGATGACAGGGGAAGCCGCCCTCTCAGGGATTCCGACCATCAGCCTATCACAGCACCCAAACCTTGTGGAGAAGTTCTTGATCAGGGAGAAGCTCGTCTTCCAGCCATCCTCAGCTGAGGATATTGCTGATCTCATATCGGCCTTCCATGAGGACGACGAGAAGAGCAGACAACTCAGGGAGCGGGCGTCCTCTTTGCTGAGGAAAATGGAGGATCCTACGGAGAAAATATGTGCATTCCTCTTAAAATGGAGAAGCTAGTGATCCCTAGAACCGCTTCTCGATGCCTTCCTGTACAGCCTGCGGAAGCTTTCTCGCCATACGTATAGCCAGACTACTCCGGCAACGCCCGTCAGTATTGCTTGTACGTAAGTCACGGCTGTCTTTCCAACTACAGGGGACAGCACCCTATAGATCCCCGCTAGAACCTCGAACCAAATGCGAGGGGCGACCGCTATGAACAGGACATTCACTATCAAGATGGTCAAGATCGGTTTGGCATAGAATCTCTGGCTCATAGTCTCACGCCCCAAACAAAGACACCGCAGATGATGGCGGCCAATGCCATGACTAGGGTCAGATACATGAAACCTGTGAATAGGTCCTTCTCGTTATCATATCCCAAGAGGAGCATTAGTCTGGTGAGTGTCAGTGGCGCCTTGGGACTAGGATTTGAGGAAAGTTTGGCATCTTCGCCGATGAGAATCGGTCTTTCCTTGAGTTCTGACCTCTCAAACAATCCTCCATGGGAGACTATCGAGAAGAAAGCATTGGTTATCGGAACCATCATGGCGACCACCGCAGGAAATTCCAGTCCGTATACGATAGCGAACGCCCCGATTGCTGCTCCCATGGAGAGTGTTCCAGTGTCGCCCAGAAAGATCCTAGAAGGATACCGATTGTAGAAGAAGAGAACGGCTACCGGTGGCAAGACCATGAGCGTTCCGTCAATTATCGATGTCATGCCTGATCCGCCAGTGATGATGAACTTCACGATCCAGCTCAACACCAAGGCAACCAACACAAGAGATGAAGTTCCAGATGCGACGCCGTTCATCACGTCGAACATGTTGATTGAATTGGTGGTAACGGCGAGCGCGACCAGGACAAGCAAGGGATACAGGGTCGGGATGTGAAATGATATCGAGAACGGGAAGACGAGTTCTTTCGGGTAAGTCTGCAATAACACGATGGGCAGTCCAGAAAGCATGCAGAGTAGTGGCTTGACCCTCTTGTTGAGTTTGAATATGTCATCCGCAATTCCCACGGCCCCCGCAATCACGATCGTTAGGAAGATCGCCAGTAATTCATCCGTGAATGCGTTGAGCAAGACAGCGGCGGTCGCGAAACAAGATATCCCAACCAAGAAGGCTGTGCCACCCATTTGAGGAATGCTCGGCTTGTTGGGCTTATGGATGTCTATGCCCACTATCTCCCAACTTGGAAACATCTTCATCACGACCCTCGTGATGAAGAACCACGTCGCCCACAGACCCATGACTGCGGCGACTAGCAGCTCAAGCATTCGCTCGTCGGTTTATGTTCCACCTTAAAAAGTTGGTGATACTACCTCAAGGTTTGTGAGCGGTTAACATTGATGTCCAGCTTGCCTTAGCTTCCCGCTTCTCGAAATGCAGCCAACCGCCCCTAGGTACGGGGTGCTTCCTCAAGTTGGTGTCCAACATCCACAGTCCTCTGTTCGGTACTACCCTGCCAACGCGGTGGAGTTCAAACCGGTTCTCGTGTGCGACTTCTAGCGCACGATTCCACATATCCTTCTTGACCGACAATATCAAGTGAAATTCTTCTCCACCGTTCAGGGCAAGATCTAGGGGGTCTAACCCGTTGAGCGTCGCGAACTCATTGAGCATGTCGACATATGGTACATGTTCCAAGATGACTCCTCTGCCGGAGTTGTCTATCATGTTGTGAAGGCTCGCCGATAGGCCATCGCTTGAATCCGTTGAACCGCTCAACACTCCTGCTGATGAGAGTGAGACGCCAGCCCCAACTTGTGCGACTGGTCTGAGAGCATACTCCAGGAACTCCTTACGGGCCCTTCTTGGTACACGTGCCTTGCTCATCAGAATCAGCAGGCCGGCCGGAGGCCCTCCGAACTTACCGGTCGTCGCAATGACATCGCCCTCCCTTCCCAAGGTTCTCGGAACAGGCCTGCTCTTGCTCAAGCCCACAGAGGTCATGCTGATGGTGAGTTCCCCGGCTTCATTCGTATCTCCGGCGATCAGCTCTCCGCCGCACTCCGAGATACCTCCTCTGATTCCCGCGAAGATCTGGTGGATCTCCTTGGATGTGGTGCTCGGCCTCGCTCCCAAGGATGCCAAGTGGTACACGGGGGCATGACCTTTGGAGGCGATGTCGCTGGATGACATTATGACCGCTTTCCTTGCTGCGAGTTCGTAGGTCATACCAGGAGGAACATCGGTCCGTTCCACGAGCATGTCGGTTGAAATGGTCACGAATGTTCTCCCCATCCTGAATGCCCAAGCGTCGTCATACTTTTGCAGTATTGGTCTCTTGGGTTGCCACATCCTCTTGAACAGTCTGATGACACCAAGCTCGCCGATGTCTACGACTGATCGGCTGTGCGGTGACGGTTTCATCTATTCACCCCCGTTGGCCATCTTCCTATGAAAGCCAGTAATCTGGCATTAATGCTTTAAAGTGGCCAGGTGAAGTTTGGTTTCAGCCCCGGTAGCCCAACGGCAGGGCGGCAGTTCTGGCCGATTCTCGTAAGCTGCAGGTTGCGAGTCCGAATCTCGCCCGGGGCTCCTAATTTCCGTCAGGATGAGGTAGCGAAGGTTAGGGCATGCGGCGGGTCGGATTCGAACCGACGAACCTCTGCAGGAAAGGATCTCTCCTCTTTCGGCTTGAGTCCTCCGCCTTAGGTCACTCTTTTGGTTTGACCTGGCTTGGCTACCGCCGCTGAACATTTTCTTCTCCCTGGAATAGTTAAACGTTAATCCGTCTTTCTACGACCGGGTTTCAGCGCATAACGATAATAACTGAGCGAGTCATGGCTCCGTCGTGGCCAGCCTATCTTCCGTCTTCGGCAGATCCGTGAGGGTGAAAGTCCTTGAATGTCTTCTGGAGAACCCTAAGAGACTGTACAGTCAGTCGGGGATCTCCAGGCAGGTCGGATGTTCAGTGTCCAGCGTGGGCAGAGCCATCCATGCATTGCAGCACTTGGACTTGGTGAAAGTCGTGTATCTCCCGGGCCAAGCAAAGGTCATCGCGCTCAACCCCGAAAGCTCTATTACTACCATGCTGCTTAGACTTCGAGAGGATCTCAAGTCCCAACCATGAGCATCTTCAAGGAGTTCGTACTCAACGATCCGCCTCCTGGATCGAACGTGGCGGTCATGGCGATTCCCGGCACGACCATGATTGGTCGGCACGTAGTGGAGAAGTTGATGGAGCTCACGAAGGCGACGGAGTTCATTAAGTGTGTGCCTCAGTTTCTTCCAGATGTTTTGCTCGGGGAAGATGACGGAAGGCCATATGTGCCTGGCATCGATATCTACAAGTCGACGAAAGGGAAGCCGGACCTGCTCATGGCTACGAGCAACTTTCAGATAGGACTGACCCCCGCTCCCTACTCGTATTGGATGGCCGAATATCTGGTGAGAAAAGCCAAACAGGTTTCGTCCGAGAAGGTCGTGGTCTTTGATTCCGCCGTGAAGAATCATGCAGGGCATGTGGGAACGTTCTACATTGCAAGTGACTCACCATCAGCCGAATGGGCCAAGGGCTTGAAGTTGCATCCGCTCCGTCCTGGAAGGATTCCGGGGCTCTCGCCAGTGATAGTAGCTACCTGCAGGTTGTACAAGATCCCGGCGGTCGGGGTGATCTCAGTGATGGACGACAAGTCAAAGCCTTCCGCGCATATCAACAGGAGCTTCGCAGCGCTTGTCAGGTTAATCGACTTACAGGTTCCTTGAGCCACCAGTGCTATTTGAACCATCCGTCCATTAGTGGCGTCGCTTGTTGAGGTCCTTTCTCGAGGCCCCTCCTCGAAAGGGGCTTACTTAGATGCCTCATCGCTCCAGCATCGGGAAGATATGTGCCTGGTTTGACGTTCCTCTCAAGCTCAACCGTCTGTGGTTGTCGGAGAGCTCGGCCGCATTTGGGGCAGGCATAACCTTGCCTGAGCCCCTTGCTTTTACATCGTTTTCCGCAGTCCGGACAGATCGGAGGCCTAGTGATCCTTTTTGTTGCGACTCTGATCAAGTCCAGTCTCTCTAGGTTCAAACACAACGTCCTTCCCCTTTCCCTTGTGCCTCCACACACTTCGACGAAGTCGCCTCGCTCAAGCTTCCTGATTTCTCTCGTGAGTTCGCCTGACTCAGCGAAGCAGATGACCGGAATCTCTTGATCTCCACCTCCCACGGAGAACAAAACGTGCCCACCCCTGATTGCTTCGGGCCCACGGGTTACCTTGCCGGATACACATGCCACAGAATGGACCGCTAGTTCTTCAGGATGTCCTTCATGAAATGCCTTGAAGTGTGCGTCGGTTCCTTGGTTGGTCTTGAACACCGCGTATCCGGAGATGGCCTCTTGGAATCGCACCATCTCAAGAGCACCTAACAGTACATCGGGGGTTTCGCCTCTGATGCCGACCAGAATCGGATCGGGCCCATGTGGAGTGATCAATACCCGCTTGTGCGCATAGTCGTAGTTGTTGAAAGTAAGAGGACTAGTTGCGTGGTCCATGGTGATTACGCTCTCCTTGTCAATCTTCCGAGGTTTTCCCCACATTTTTTCGTCCCTGTAGGCTAACAGCTCATACGTGTGATCTCCAGACAGGTCAGCTCCCAGCGCCGCCATTGCCCCGACTGCCCCCTTGTCTGAGTCCTTGAGGAACAACAGGTCGACGTGATGCTTCTCGGCCAGTTCGACTGCCGCCTTAGGCTGAAGGACGCTAGTCAGTGCCAAACGGTAGAAGTCAGTAAGTGATCCGTCTCTCCTTAGGTCATTCGCGAACGCAATTGCCGGCTCTGTACCCTCGTCATTGATGCGCGAACGATCCCTGACGACATCTGCAACCATCTCACCGATCGTCTCTAGGTCAACCTGGTTGTCCAGTTGCAGTGAGATCTTCACGGCACCGTTCCCCTTGGTCTTTGGTGGATAATTCGGGTTCAGTCTGATCAGGTACGGATAATCGATGATCTTGGCGCGGTGGTCGCTCGTCACCGCCTTCATTACACTGTATGCGACGAAGGTGGTGCAACCGCCGTTGAGTGAGTCGGTGTCATCTATTCCAATCGCTAGTTTTTTTGTTGATTCCAATCTACTCAACGGTCGTTACTGCTGGGAGAGCACCTCAGCAATTTAACGATAGCGCAGTCCGTTCGTGAGCGACTCGCACCCTAGGAGTTCCAGACCTAGGAGGTAGAAGGCCGCATACCCCTTGTATTGCCCGTACTTGTCCAAGAGACGCCGAACCTCTTCCCCGGTGACTTCTCTCTCTCCGTAGTAGAGTGCCGATACGGCTCGTCTCAGAGCGGCATCGTCGGCGGGCAGGGCATCGAATCTACCGAGACCTCTGGCAACCGCGTACTCAGCCGTCCATCTTCCCACTCCTCTGATCTTAGTCAGTTCGCTAATGATTTCCTCGGTTGGCAACCCAATCATTTTCTCAAGGTCCAACCTTCCACTCGCTGCCTCACGCGAGAGTCCCACAATGTACTCCACCTTCTTTCCAGACAGCCCCGAGTCTCTCAGGTGTTGGATCCTAGCCCTTGTCATTGACCTCTCCGAGGGGAATGAATAGTACTCTCGGCCACGGAGCACCACTCTATTTCCACATCTTCTCGCGATTCTACCCCTGATGGCAACGGCTGCCTTCAATGATATCTGTTGTTCTGTAATGGCAATGACCAGCGCTTCGAACAACGATTCAGTCCTCGTAGCTCGCAACCCGTAGAGTTCGTTCGCTATCTGCGTTAGCACCCTATCCTTTGATATCGCGGAGTAGAAGCCTTGAAGATCCGCATCGGTACTCAGCATATGTTCCAATTTGCGTCTGACCTCCTCCTCCAACTTGGATGGGATACTTGTGTGGACGGACACCCTCAACTCAGGTTCGTCTACGGTCCCAATCGACTTGACAGAAACCAAGACGTGTTCCTCCTCGGCATTCAGAACCCGGCGATAGACGCAGTTGACGTAGTTGTCTACGACCTCTCCCGGGTGCACATTGTGGATTCGCATAGTCAGATCGAAGTCATAGGGTGAAGTGGGCACGAGGCAGAGGTTCATCGAACTCCTTCAAGTCGCCATCCCAAATACTTATGGATGTTCTGAGTCGGTGTCGTCTATTCCGATCTCAAGTCTCTTGGACTGTGAGGTCAACGATCCAGGCCTTAGGAGCGCAGGGGTCAGCCGTAATTTAACCGTTCTAGATGGATACTAGAATGAGCAGACTGTGTGACTTTCCTCAGTCTTATCTCTCCAACTCACCAGAGACTCAATGATTGGAGGGCGAGGGCAGCAGAAGAAGACGGCGGTGCAGAGGCTATTGTGACGACTGTCCGTATTATCACAATCCTTGTCCGGGATGCATAACCCGGATATGCATGGTCGCTGAATGCATCCGTGGAAGATCCTACACGGGCATAACCCACCCTCAATCCGCGTGCACTCTGCGATCGTTGTGTCCGATCGGAGGCAAGGCCGGACCGCCTCCGGTTGCGTTCCTTGAAACCAAGAGCAAAGTCTCACAACGTGTGGGCTTTCCGAAGCTGGCGCCTGAGGTCGACCTTACGGATGAGCGCTCCTGGTTCTGGAGGTATGGTGCCGAGTTTGATGCAATCTTCACCCCGCTTTGGCAGCTTCTGGTCAACGAGGACATGCTGTCCGAGGCTTCGCGTTCCGGCCTTCATGACTACTTGGGATTCACTGGAAGGATACTGCTGTCCACGGTGATGCCGGACGAACTCATAGACAAGCTCGATAGAGAGCAATACTTCCGTCTGATCAAGGATCTCAGGCCCGATGCCACAATGGTTCCGGACAACTACACGTACGTCGACATGCCCTTGTACCAGTCCTGGTCCCAAACAATACGGCTCGTAACTCTCGCCAACGATTTCCTCGACCTAGACATTCCCGTGATCGGCCTCGTCAAGGGCGCGATCGCACAGCAGTACGTCTGGGCACTCCGAAAGCAGGTTGAAATGGGGTACGTTTCTTTCGCTCTACCCTCAAGGGAACTGTTCAAGCAAGGTCTCCTCGGCGGCGCCATGATGAGCGCTCGCTACGTCTTCGAAAGGAGCCGTCCAGATGCCGAACTCCTATTCTATGGTCTGGCCTATCCAGTCAGGCGTGTCAAGGCCAGCTACTCGAACTTGTCGTGGTTCATCGAGGCGAACCGCGCCCACATCTTCGGAAACGGCAGGCTGCATGACATAGCTGACCCGGAGATCAGCTCTGAGAAGTGCGATTGCGAGGCATGCAGGGGGAGGACGCCCACTGAGCTGGTAGACCTCCAATCGAACCATGACGAGTACGTCAGGACTCTCGCACATCACAACCTGTTGGATCTGAAGAAGGTGCTGAGTGGAGAAAAGCATGGGTAGCGGCTACGCCAAGGAGCAGTACAAGGAGAGGTTCGGCCAAGGAGCCCCAGTCTGGTCGGGCGAGAAAGGCGGAGAGTGCGTGGCCGGCGGGGTGAAACGGTATGGCGAGTACGAGGTCAGGGAGACTGCTGGTGGAGGATACGAGCTGTCCAAGGGAGGAATGGTCGTCGGGAGCTTTGCAAGTGGGAGGATTGACCCGGACAGAGCGTTGTTCCCACTGAGCCGCGGGACGTGGTTGGAGGTGTCAGATAAGGGCTTGAGGGAGATACTTGCTTCTCAAAAGGCGATGATGGGAGGTCTGATAGCGTCCGACGGCGGAAGCCACTTCTACTATAGATACGACCAGAAGAAGGACAGTTACTCTTCCCAATACAAGACCAGCTTTGCATCTACCGACAGAGAACTGATCGACCTATTCGGAGGTCTGTTTGAAGCCGTGTACGGCCAAGCACCACATCTCTACCAGTATCCCAATAGAGATTTCACGGAGGCATATGTCAGTAGTAAAGAAGTGTTCTATGATCTGAATGACTTCGGCATCAAGACCGGACCCTTTCAATTCCATGTGCCCAGAGAGCATCTAGACGATGCCGGGAAAAGGGCCTATCTAACGGGATTCTTCTCGGGCGATGGAACGATCAGCAGGTGTGGCAACCAGTTCGAAATCAGGATATACTCAAAGCACAAAGAGGGACTGGAAGAGATGAAACAAATCCTAGAGGACTTGGGATTTCATCCGAACGAGGTACATACCGGAGTGAAGAAGCGAGGAAAGAGAATCGAGATACGTCACAACTTCTCTATCCCGGCCGGTGAGCATCGTCGCTTCATTAAAGAAATCGGCAGTTACAAGCCCTCTCACAGGAGGGTGTTCAAGGAAATGACGGAGGACTGATGGGTTGGTGATATAAGTGAATGAGGGGGAAACTAGTATGATGTCTTCGCCGGGGATTTGGGAGCCCTCTGACAGACCCGAAGGGGCCAAGCTCAAGACCAAGAAGTACATAGACGAAATGTGGAAGGATATCACCAAAGAGTGTGAAATATGGGTCTCTTGTGGGGACAGAGAGGAGGATGTGGGGTTCGACGTAAGGATCTACACTGACGACCGAAAGGAAGTGTCGGGGTTGGCTGAGCAGCTATTGGATCTAGCGTTGATGGGAGACACGAAGATATACGAGTTGAACTTGGAGTTGCACAACGACGAGGCCTCGGCTGAGGAGAACTACAGGAGGGATCTTTCAGCTGCCGAGAGAATTTACGATGAACAGCAGGTGTGGCTTGCCGACAGGTCAAAGACGGACGAACGCATCAGGCAGGCACTGGCCAAAGGGGCGAAGAATATCATAGTGTTCGCAGACGTAAGTCTGCTCTGTCAGCTGGAGACTGATCGGGCGAAGAAGGTGATTTTGGAGACTACCGCGAATGATTTCGACCGTGCTAGGAATTTTCTTAACAAGTTGGTCGATCGCACAAGGAACAAGGGGTTGGTTACCCATGTCGTCGGTTATGATCTTTGGCGTGACCTAAACCGGCTGGAGCCCTACGAAGTAAGAGTGGAGGGCGAGGATATCTACGTCTTCATGGGTTACCCGGCGTCATGACTTTGCGGAGATCGTGATGCTGCCAGCGCTGCTATGTCGCGCCGTCCTCTGGAATGTTTGAGTCGACCTACGTGTCCTGTCTCTGCGAACTTCAGTGGGGAGTTGAGAGACAGAGACTCACTGTGAACGATTCAATGATATGCTCATGAGACAGTGGTTGAGCGATGAACATAAACCGTAGCGCTTGTCCTCCATCCTCCGCACTGAATCACGACAATGTCCAATCGATGCAGACGAACCCAAATGGAAATCAACGCGTGGTCGAGGTCGTGAACGAATCCTTGGCGGATCCTCACGATAGGACAGCTGAAGTAGCGAGGGTTGGATTTGAACCAACGGTCTCGGGGTTATGAGCCCCGCGGGTTAGACCTGGCTACCCTACTTTACGCACCCGAGTGTCTCGCTTTCCCTCGCCGGTTTCCCAATTCGCCCGCGCACTCTTAAGTTTTTGGTGAGTCCCCAGCTGCAATATTCCATTCAGATGCCATTCGATACTTTATCGCGATGGT